>Ga0183095_10683_pt1 | contig 72826 bp, 69 predicted proteins | sample BioMet4_FD_130346 | JGI IMG/M metagenome (GOLD analysis project Ga0183095, IMG submission 130346) | Microbial communities from bioreactor (seeded with sewage sludge) at LBNL, California, USA - Biofuel metagenome 4 (v2) (version 3) | ecosystem: Engineered > Bioreactor > Anaerobic > Unclassified ... | reverse complement strand
AGAAATTGTCGATTGCTTTCACAATCTGTTTTGGTTTTTTCTTACATAACATCTGGCTTGAATCATTTCAAATGATTCATTCTGCATTGTTTAGTTTTCAAGGAACACCGCCGCGCTTGCTCCGGCTTGCTGTGCTCGTTTGAGTCAGCTTCTATATATTACATCTTTCGAAGCTTTCTGTCAAGAGCTTTCTTTCATTCATCTTCAGGTCTGCATCCCGGTCTGCCGTTCCCGGTTCCGTGTTTGCTCGCTGACGACTTGTATTATATTACTCGCTTTTGCTCCTATTGTCAATACTTTTTATGATAATCTCATTTTAAAATCATCATAACCAAACTCCCGGACAATTTTCCACTGCCCTTGCTCGTCGACAGCCACAATGTGCGGCAGACGCATACCGTTAAAAGTATTGTTTTTTACCATGGAATAAATAGCCATATCCCCTAGAACCAGCCGATCGCCGGCCTGCAGCGGCGCGGCAAAAGAGTATTCTCCAATGACGTCTCCAGCCAGACAGGTAGGCCCGCCCAAGCGGCAAGTATACGGTTTTTCCCCGGGTTCGCCGCTGCCAACCACCGGCGGCCGATAGGGCATTTCAATAACATCCGGCATATGGCAGGCCGCCGATGTGTCCAAAATCACATTCTCCATACGATCCCCCGGCTGTACCTCCAGAACCGAAGTGACGAGAAAACCAGCCTGCCAAGCCACTGCTTCGCCCGGTTCCAAATACACCAAAAGGCCATATTGATCCTGCATCCGCCGAATGCACTGCTTGAGTAACGGCAAGTTATATCCGGGCTTGGTAATGTGATGCCCGCCGCCAAAGTTGATCCACTGCATATGGGACAGATACCCGCCGAATTTTGCTTCCACCGCTGCCAGTGTCTCCGCCAGCGGCTCTGCTCCCTGTTCACAAAGCGTATGAAAATGCAGCCCGGTAATCCCTTGTAAGGAATCCGCTGCCAGTTCCGACAGCCGAATCCCTAAGCGTGACCCAGGCGCGCAAGGATCATAAATGGCATGCTCTTGCGTAGAAAGTTCCGGATTGATGCGCAGACCGCAGACACAGCCCTTTGCCAGCGCCGCTGGGCCAAACTGTTTCCATTGCTGCAGAGAATTAAACACGATATGATCACAAAGGGTTGTAATTTCCTCAAATTCATCCGGCCGGTAAGCCGGCGAAAAAATATGATTCTCGCCGCCCATTTCTTCATGGCCTAACCGCGCTTCATAAAGACCGCTGGCCGCAGTTCCCCGCAAATGCTGACGAATCAGCGGATAAAAATAATACATAGAAAAAGCCTTCTGGGCCAGCAGAATTCGGCATCCCGTCTCCTGCTGCACCCCGGCCAGAATTTCTAAATTTCTTTTCAAGAGACGCGCATCCACTACATAAGACGGCGTCGGCACCTGTTGCCATTCCGGATGCAAATTCATCAGCATTACTCCACCAGATCCGGATGATAGCTTTCCTGCCATGGCAATCCCCATTGATTGAGGGCCGCCATGAACGGATCCGGATCAAATTCTTCTATATTATACACACCCGGCTTTTGCCAGGTCCCATTCATCACCAGCATCGTTCCAATCATAGCCGGCACGCCGGTCGTATAGGATACTGCCTGCGAACCGACTTCGCGGTAGCATTCCTGATGATCACACACATTGTAAAGATAATAGTTCTTTTCCTTGCCGTCTTTAATCCCCTGGAAAATGCAGCCAATATTGGTTTTTCCCTTGGTACGCGGCCCCAGACTGGCAGGATCCGGCAGCACCGCCTTGAGAAACTGCAGCGGAATAATCTTTTTCCCCTCAAAATCAATAGGCTTAATAGACGTCATGCCAACGTTCTGCAGACAGCGCAAATGCTCCAGATAGCTTTGTCCGAAGGTCATAAAGAACCGAATGCGCCGGATGCCCCGAATGTTAATGCCCAGGGATTCCAATTCTTCATGATGCAGCAAATACATATCTTTCGGCCCGATCTCTGGGAAGTCATAGACGCGTTTAATAGCCATCGGCTCCGTCTCAATCCACCGGCCATTTTCCCAGTAACTTCCCTTGGCCGTAACTTCGCGGATATTGATTTCCGGATTGAAATTCGTAGCAAAAGGATAGCCATGGTCGCCGGCATTACAGTCCAGAATATCAATGGAATGAATTTCATCAAATTCATGTTTGGCCGCATATGCGCTGAAAACGCCCGTCACGCCCGGGTCAAAACCGCAGCCCAATAAAGCCGTAATCCCGGCCTTTTGAAAACGATCCCGATAATCCCATTGCCATTTGTATTCAAACTTAGCCGTATCCGGCGGTTCATAGTTGGCAGCATCCACATAGTGCGTCCGCGTTTCCAGACAGGCGTCCATAATCGTCAGATCCTGATACGGTAAGGCCAGATTCAGTACCACCGATGGTTTTTCCCGGCGAATCAGCGCTGCAAGCTCATCAACATGATCCGCATCTGCCTGTGCTGTTGTAATTTTCGTTTTACCGCCGTCTAATTTTGCCTTTAAAGCATCGCATTTGCTCTTTGTACGGCTGGCAATGCAAATTTCATCAAAAACCTCGCTGTTCTGACAACACTTTTGAATTGCTACCCCCGCCACGCCGCCGCAGCCAACGATCATTGCTTTTCCCATATTTATTCCTCCTCACAGAATCCTTTATAGCCGAGTATCCCTCTGGCACTGAAACAAATTCAAAGTTGTGCCGGTCTGACCATAAAATCCCGTTCCAGACTCAGCAGCAGTTCCCGCCAGATATGCAGCGCCATCGCCGTCGACGCTCCGCTGGCATCATAATGCGGCGACAATTCCACCAGATCGCAGCCCACAATCTTCAGGTTGCGACCCACCCACACAGCCGCCTCACGCAGCTCTCGAATCGATACGCCGCCGGCCTCCGGCGTTCCCGTTCCTGGGAAAACGGACGGATCCAGCACATCGAGATCAATGGTAAAATAAACCGGCTTGCCGCGCAGCCCGGCCAAACTCTCGGCCAGCGTCTGCAAATCGAACGGATGCAAGACGGTATGTTTTTTTGCCCAGGAAAATTCGGCGCGCTCGCCGCTGCGAATACCGAACTGATAAATACGCCCGTCGCCGACAATATCCCATATCCGGCGCAAGACGGTCGCATGCGATAAAGGCGTGCCCAGATATTCTTCGCGCAAATCAGTATGCGCGTCAAAATGCACAATACAGAGATCCGGATACTTCTCTGCCGCCGCCCGCACCGTGCCAAGCGATACCAGATGTTCGCCCCCGATCATGAATGGCAGTTTTCCATCCTGAAGAATAGCCGCGGCAAAATCATGAATCATAGCCAATGATTTTTTTGTATCGCCAAAGCAAAGATCCAAATCGCCGCCGTCAAACACTTTGGCATCTTCTAAATCAAGATCCTGATAGGGGCTGTAAGTTTCCAAACCATACGAATCTTCCCGCATGGCTCGACTGGCAAAACGCGTCCCAGGGCGAAATGACGTTGTAGAGTCAAACGGCGCTCCGAACAAAACGACGCGGGACTCAGCGTATTCGTGCTCACAGGCGAGAAAAGTTTGCACATTTTTATTCAACATCGCGCAGCATCTCCTCTACATAGGTTGGCAAAGCAAAAGCCGCCGCATGCAGCTTCGTATTATAGTATCGAGTCCGAAGACCAAGCTTTTCCCAACGGGAAAAATCGACATTGTGCACCGGATGATACTGTTTGGAAGCAAACCCAAACAGCCAGTGCCCCGATGGATACGTGGGAATATGCGCCTGATAGACCCGCGCCAGAGGAAATGATTCCACGATGCGTTTATGCGCCCGCTGCATAGCATAGGCATCTTCTTTATAGAACGGACTCTCATGCTGATTGACCATAATGCCGTCTGCCTTCAGGGCACGGAAGCAATTGCCATAAAATTCCCTCGTAAACAGCCCTTCTCCCGGGCCAAACGGATCGGTGGAATCGACCAGAATCAGATCGTATTCATCCTCCTGATGCCGGATAAATTTCAATCCATCTTCATAAAAAGCGTGCACCCGGGGATCATTCAGTTTGCCCGCTGTTTGCGGCAGGTATTCCTTGCAGGCGGCCACTACCTGTTCATCAATCTCCACCAGATCAATGCGCTCAACAGAGGCATAGCGCACCAGTTCCCGCACCGTACCCCCATCGCCGCCGCCGATGACCAGGATTTTACGTGCGTCAGGATGCGCGCACATCGGCACATGCACAATCATCTCGTGATAAATAAACTCATCCTTCTCCGTCAGCATCACATAGCCATCCAGCGTCAATACCCGCCCAAATTCCAGCGAATCAAAAATATCAATACGCTGAAATTCACTCTGGGCCGAATACAACTGCCGGTCCACCTTCATCGAAAACCGTACATTTTGTGTATGTTGCTCCGTAAACCAAAGTTCCATATTAAAGCGTCCCTTCCATAACGTTCAACCGCTCAATTTCCATATCTTCCGGCCCGGTCATAGAACAGCCTTTTTCTTTTGCATAGCGAATGTATGCAAGAATCTCCGGCGTAATTTGTTCGCCCGGCGCCAGAATAGGAATCCCCGGCGGATAACACATCACAAACTCACTGCACACCCGTCCCACCGTTGCCGCCAGCGGCAGCGAAACCTTGGGCGCATAAAAAGCCTGCTGCGGGCCGCAGATGACCTGCGGGTTAATATACTCCGCTTCCAGCATCCCTGAACGGTCTTTGCTATAATTGCGCCGAATCTCCGACAACGCCGCCACCAGCCGTTCTATATCCTTGGGTCGATCCCCCACCGACACATAAGCTAAAAGGTTGGCAATATCGCCCAGTTCCGCCTGAATATCGTACTCATCCCGCAGCAGATCATAAACTTCAATGCCCGCCAATCCAATGGAACGGGTAAAAATCGATAGCTTCGTAACATCAAAATCAAAAATAGAATCGCCATTGACCAGTTCCCGTGAATACGCATAATAATCCCCGATGGCATTAATTTCATTTCGGGCATACTCCACCAGTCCGATGACTTTATCAAAAGTTTCCTTGCCATGCAGCGCCAAGTTACGGCGAGAAATATCCAGACTAACGAGCAAAAGATAAGATGAGCTTGTTGACTGCGTGAGGTTGATAATCTGCCGCACATATCCTTCAGAAACCCGCGGCCCCAAAAGCAGTAAAGAACTTTGCGTCAGCGAACCTCCTGATTTATGCATGCTCAGCGCCGCCATATCGGCGCCGGCGCGCATGGCGGCTTCCGGCAGCTGATCATGGAAATAGAAATGCGTCCCATGCGCCTCGTCTGCCAGTAGCAGCATCCCATGTTCATGCGCCAACTCGGCAATGGCCCGGACATTGGAGCAAATACCATAATACGTAGGATTATTGACAAAAATCGCCTTGGCATCAGGGTTCTCCTTGATCGCCTGCGCAACCGCCGAAACACGCATCCCCAGCGAAATTCCCAACCGCTTATCCATTTCCGGATTCACATACACCGGCACAGCGCCGCAGAGAATCATCGCATTAATAACACTGCGATGTACGTTACGCGGCAATATGATCTTTTCTCCCCGTTTACAAGCGGTAAGCACCATCGCCTGTACCGCCGAAGTCGTTCCTCCAGTCATAAAAAAAGCCTGCGGCACGCCAAAAGCATCCGCCGCGAGCTTCTCTGCATCGCGGATTACCGAAACCGGGTGGCAGAGATTGTCGAGCATCTTCATCGAATTCACATCGACGCTCAAGCATTTCTCACCTAAAAATTCCGTCAGCTCAGGATTCCCCCGGCCGCGCTTATGTCCCGGTACATCAAAAGGCACGATGCGCCTCATCTTCATTTTTTCCAGCGCCTCCAACAGCGGCGCCTGATTCTGCGAGTAATCTTTCATTCCCTCTGCGGACTCCTCCTTATTTGCGCAGCCGCCCGAAAACAGCTGTGCCCGATTTTTCTTCCCCTATCAATAAACATTCTGCCCGCTAAAGATTTCGATCATCTCACGGCGCAGGCTGTCATGAATCGCCAGCCGCGTCTTGGGGGCTATTTCATAAATATCTGTATTGAATAAATAATTTTTAAGATCCAATTCCTTAATCAGCATTCTGGTATGAAACAAATTTGCCTGATATACATTGATGTCCACTGCATCATAGGCTTCCAGCGTTTCCTGCTTGATATAGTCCTGAATGGAGGTCATTTTATGATCCATAAAAAGTTTCCGTCCGGTAATATCACGCGTAAATCCCCGCACCCGATAATCCATCGTAATAATATCGGAATCAAAATTACTGATCAGATAATCCAGTGTTTTCAGCGGCGTAATGGTACCGCAAGTGGCTACATCAATATCAACGCGAAAAGTGGCAATACTAGTGTCGGGATGATACTCCGGATACGTGTGTACCGTTACATGACTCTTGTCCAAATGCGCCAGAATCGTATCCCGCATCGGCGGCTTCATGCCCCTCACCGCGCCCTTCGTCGTCGCCGCTTCTTCCGCAATCAGCAAGGTCACGCTGGCGCCCTGCGGATCATAATCCTGCTTCGCTATATTAAGAATCTTAGCGCCAATCATTTCAGTAACCCGGGAAAGAATTTTAGTCAGTCGTTCCGAATTGTACTGCGAATCGATATATTTGATATAATCCTGCTGCTCACGCTGTGACTTTGCATAGCAGATATCATAAATATTAAAGCTCAAAGCCTTCGTAAGATTATTAAATCCATACAGCTTTAATTTTTCTTCCAACCGAACAACCCTTCCTTTCATACTGCCAACCGGCACACTGCGCAGACTCCCACGCCCACTCATTATAAGATAAATACACGGGAAAATCAAGCAAAAACACCCTGCGGCCATTGACGCTGCGCCAGCCGTTAAAAGAAAATAATTCTATTGATTTTGCGCCGGAATACAAATACAGGCCTGGCAGAATCATCATGCTGCTAAGCCTGTAAAAAAACTTTTTATAAAGCTGTCCCCAAAAAACGTCAAATCATACCATAAGAACCATATTATCCCGATGAATGACCTCACTATGCAGCTGCCCCGGAAGGATCGCGGCAATCTCATTGGTCTGATGTCCCATAATGCTGCGAACCGCCGCCGTTGCATAGTTCACGATTCCCCGAGCAATCTCGCGCTGCTCCGGGTCCAGAACCCGCACCGTGTTACCGGCAACAAAATCCCCCTCAACAGCTACAATGCCAGCCGCCAGAAGGCTGGAGCCGCCGTGCAGCATCGCCTCAGCGCAGCCGGCATCGACTACGAGATCACCGTCAATACGCCGGCCAAAGGCCAGCCATCCCTTGCGCGCCTTGAGATGTTCCTCTTTGGCAGCAAACAGTGTTCCCACCGGCTGTCCCTCCAGCACATCCCGCAACACCCCGTTCCGGGCGCCCGATGCTATCAGCATTGTCACTCCGGCATTAACGGCAATTTTCGCCGCCTGCAGTTTTGTGTACATTCCGCCGGTCCCCAGCTGCGATCCGGCACCGCCGGCCATCTTCTCAATGGCTGGCGTAATTTCATCAATCTGCGGCAGCAGCTTTGCCTCTGGATCTGTTTGCGGATTGGCAGTATAAAGCCCTTCCACATCCGATAACAGAATCAGTGCATCAGCATCAACCAGAGTTGCCACCGTAGCCGACAAAGTATCATTGTCGCCAATTTTCAGCTCATCGACGGCAATAGCGTCATTTTCGTTAATGACCGGAACCGCGCCCATCTTTAATAAAGCCAGCAAGGCATTACGTGAATTGGTATATTGGTTATGACGCACAGAATTTTCCTTGGTCAGCAGCACCTGCGCCGCTGTCTGGCCGTACCCGGCAAAAAGAGTCTCATAGATATGCATGAGCATTCCCTGCCCGATCGCTGCCAGCGCCTGTTTTTCCGGCATAGTTCCCGGCCGTTTCTTCAGGCCCATTCGATCCATACCGGCAGCCACAGCTCCGGAAGTCACGAGAATCATCTCGCGACCCTGATTCACCAGATCTGCCAGTTCCCGAACCAGCTCCTCCAAACGGCGCAGGTTCAGTTTGCCGGTATCATAGGTAATTGTGCTCGTACCAACTTTCACTACAATTCGCTTGGCTTTTTTCAGTCCGATTCGCTTCTCCATTGTCGTCCCCCGATCCATCTGCCTCAGGGCAGTTCGATTTTCGGTTTTGCAAAATTTTTCTTGTAGAGCAGGCCATTGCGGCCAATACACTGTACAAGATCCGCATCCACGCGCTCAGTCAGCATCATGATCGCATCCTTTGGTTCAACCGGCGCATTTTGCAGCACCCGCACCTTGATCAGTTCGCGCTTTTTAATCGCTTCCTGCGCCGCGGTCACCAGTGTGGGAGTCACTCCGTCCTTACCGATCTGGACAATAGGCTCCATCGTCATTCCCAATGAACGTAAAAAGCTTTTTTGTTTTCCTTTTAATGTATTGCGAATCAATTTTTTCTCTCCTCAACTTACATGATCGGTCAATCCCGATACTCAAACTCCATTGACCCGATATGCACCGTATTGCCTTCTTTGATGCCGCGTTCCTTAAGCCGCGCATCAATTCCCTTAATGCGCCAAATATATTGGAACCGCCGCAAAGCTTCATCATTGCCAAAATTCGTCATGGCAACCAGCTTTTCCAATGACTTTCCAGAAACGACAAAATCGCCGCTGACATCTCGGGTAATTTCAATCTTATCCTGATCTTCCGGCGCTTCATCATAAATCTTGACGCCGTCTTCTGTATCCGGCTCCTCAACATAATGATCCAACGCGGCCGCCACCCGGCCTACCAGCTCCTGTAGGCCAGCCTGCGTTGCCGCCGATACGGGAACCAGTTCAATTCCTTCTTTAGCTGCCAGCGCCTGTAGCCGCGGCAAATTCTCCGCTGCTCCCGGCAGATCCATTTTATTCGCCGCCAGAATCTGTTTGCGCCGGGCAATTTTGCCACTGTACCGCGCCAGTTCCTGATTGATTTTATAAAAATCCTCCACCGGATCGCGGCCTTCCATACCCGAAGCGTCAACCACATGAATAATAACCTTCGTTCGCTCAACATGACGTAAAAAATCATGTCCCAGACCGGCGCCATCCGCAGCGCCATCAATCAGTCCCGGAATATCCGCCATCACAAAACTCTTTTCATCATCCACCCGCACCACGCCCAGAACCGGCGTCAGCGTCGTAAAATGATACTCGGCGATCTCCGGCCTGGCTGCGGATACACTGGCAATAATGCTGGACTTTCCCACGCTCGGATACCCGACCAGTCCCACATCGGCCAGCAGCTTTAATTCAAGCACCAGACTCTTGCTCTCGCCGGGTTCTCCCAGCTCGGCAAACGTTGGAGCCCGGTTGGCACTCGTTGCAAACTTCGCATTACCGCGTCCACCGCGCCCTCCCCGAGCCAAAACCTCGCGCTGACCCGGTTCCGTCAAATCCGCCAGTACTATGCCAGTCGCTTCATCTTTCACCAGCGTTCCCGGCGGCACTTTAACAATACACGAGGGCGCATTATGCCCATACTGATTCTTGATATCGCCGTTCTCGCCGTTTTCTCCCTTGAATTTACGGTGGTAACGAAAATCCAGCAGTGTATTCAGGCTGCTGTCGACAACAAAAATAATATCCGCCCCGCGGCCGCCGTCACCGCCGGCCGGTCCGCCCATCGGCACAAACTTTTCACGGCGGAAAGCCGACTTTCCATTACCGCCATTACCAGCTTTGACCTGAATGGTAGTCCGATCTATAAATTGCATAAAATCCTCGCTTCCTTGTGATGTATAAAAAACCGGCATTCTCAGGAATACCATTTTTTTATACATCACAAACCCAATTCAGAAAAAGAATACCTGCGTCCGGAGAGGGCGCAGGTATCGTTCATTACATAGCTTCTTCTGCTGTATAAACACTGATTTGCCGGTTGTAACGGCCTTTGCGTTCAAAGGCAACCTTGCCAGCAACCTTGGCAAATAACGTATCATCCCTGCCAATGCCAACGTTATGTCCTGGATGGAAGTGGGTCCCTCTCTGACGAACCAGAATGCTGCCAGCCGTGACGACTGTACCTGCCTGTTCCTTTACGCCAAGACGTTTGGACTCACTATCGCGTCCATTACGCGTGCTGCTAACGCCCTTTTTATGAGCAAATAATTGTAAATCAAACTTAAACATGTTATTTCACCCCCTGCGAGTCTTTCAAATGGACGGCATTTGGATTCGCCCTTGCAATCTCGACGAATCCTAAACGCATCGTCTCCAAAATTGCCTGCGTGAGATCATCGGGCTCGCCCCTCAGCTTCATGCGCAAGTCACCACTCGGCTTAATCTGAAAATCAACTGGCCGATGCAAGTGCTCGCCTATTCCTAAAAGAGCGGTTTGTGCCAAAGCCGATATGCCGGCACAAACAATATCGCGGCCCTTGGGCGCAGTGCCACTGTGGCCATGTACCTGGTATCCGGATATTTTCCCGTCTGAAATGCGAAAAACGTCTATTTGGATCATAAAGCCAATTAAGCCTCGATCTTTTCAATAACGACTTTCGTGAACGGCTGACGATGGCCCTGACGACGACGATAATTCGACTTGGCATGATACTTGAATACCAGGATCTTCTTGCCTTTGCCCTGCGCTTCAACCTTGCCCGTGACCTTCGCACCTTCAACGACCGGCTTGCCAACAACAACTGCGTCGTCCTTCACGACCGTAAGAACTTCCTCAAACGTTACGGCATCGCCTTCATTGGCTTCCAGCTTTTCAATCATAATAACATCGCCTTCTGCGACCTTATACTGCTTTCCGCCTGTTTTAATAATTGCGTACATATAAACACCTCCCTATAATTTACTCGCCGATTACGGTACAGCCAAGCTGTTTCATAACCTCACCGTGCGGTTGGGGATGAGCCTTATCGGCCCATACAGTACCCGCGCTTCACACGCGTTTACATCATAAGATGATACCATACCCGCCATTGCTTGTCAATAAAATTCGTTCAGTTGACATCAGGCGCGCATCGCCAGATTCACCAAAAAGGCAACGCTCACAAACCACATAATCAGGCTGATTTCGCGCGCCTTGCCGACAAACGCCTTCATGAACACAAAGCTGATAAACCCAAACGCAAAGCCATTGGCAATACTTGAGGTCAGCGGCATCATGATAATGGTCAAAAACGCCGGCAGCGCATCGCTAAAATCATCAAATTTAACATTGACCACATCTGACATCATCAGCGCACCAACCAATACCAACGCAGGTGCAGTAGCAAAACCCGGCACTAATCCGATCAGTGGAGCAAAAAACAACGAAATCAGGAATAAAACCGCAACCGTAACGGCCGTCAGTCCGGTCTTACCGCCTTCGGCAATCCCAGCGGCGCTTTCAATATAAGAGGTAACGGTTGATGTGCCGAACACCGCGCTGACCATCGTGCCAACAGCGTCGGTTGTAAGCGCCCGATCCAGATTTTCAATCTCGCCGTTTTCATTAATCAATTTCGCCTTCGTTGTCAAACCAATCAACGTACCCATATTATCAAACAGTTCCACAACCGTAAACGTGAAAATAATTGAAAAAATACCATACTGCCAAGCGCCCATAATATCCAGCTGGCCAAAGGTCTGTCCCATGGACGGCAGTTGCAGGCTCATAATATCCTTGATGCTGTACGGCACCGGAGATAAACCAAAAACCATGCTCAGAAGAGTAGTGACAACAATGCCGATCAGCAATGCGCCGCGAACATCTCTCGCCATCAGCGCCGCCGTAAAAAGAAGCCCAAACAAGGCCAACAGGGTCGTCGGTGCTCCGACATGCCCCAGTGTAATGTACGTCGCTTTATCAGCAATGATCAGACCCGTTCCCTTCAACCCGATAAACGCAATGAACAAACCGATACCGACGCCAATCGCCTTTTTCAGATTCGCCGGCACCGAGTTAATAATAGCCTGCCGGATTCCGCCCAGCGTCATCAAGAAGAAAAGAACACCGGAAAAGAAAACCGCTCCTAAAGCCACCTGCCATGATAAATGCAGCGTGCCAACCACATAATAGGCAAAAAATGCATTGAGCCCCATCCCCGGAGCCAGAGCAACCGGATAATTGGCGAAAACGCCCATCATCATCGTCGCGAGTGCGGCAACCCAAATTGTAGAAGCAATGGCTGCCTCTTTCGGTATTCCTGCATCCGCCAGAATATTCGGATTAACAAACATGATATACGCGAGCGCAATAAAAGTTGTCATGCCCGCAATAATTTCGGTATGCACCGTCGTGTTCTTCTGCCGCAGCTTGAACACCCGATCCAATAACCCCTGACTCTGACTTGCTTCTGCCATAATAAAAAAAATACCTCCCGTTTTTAAAATGTTTTCATTCCCCGCAAACCCCGTTTACAAAAGAAATGCAACAATACTTCTTTATATTAGCGACTTTAAGACTATTATACAAGAGGTTATTTACTTTTTCTTCCTAAATGCCGTATATTTTATAATCGTAAAACTACCGGTATAACTTCCAGCGCAATAAAAAAGCCTTTTGCTTCCAATAAGTAATGAAAACAAAAGGCAAAAAGTACATCACGACTGCATGGCCGCAGTAAATTTTTCAATCATCCGAACCGGCTTATAGGATTCTTTGGCCTTGCGCATACCCGCGATGCCCATATCCTCCTGACGGTTCACATACGGCAAATGCGACCATTCATGCGCCAGAAATGCCTGATTAATCGCCGGATAAGCGCCGCGCACCGCTGGATCGGCCTTTTCCACATGAATCACCGCCGTATCCCGATTTAACTGTTCCCCAAAAGTAAAAGCGACAATGCGTTTGCCGACGGCAATAGCGCCTCCCTGCAGTTTGAAATCTGTAAAGTTATTCAGCACTTCAATAACCGCCGCCCGCTCCAGTGCGAGAAAAGGATCATCGGGCAAATCCTGCGAACGCATCTTGTACCAGGCATTGATATTGAGCTTGCAATCCTGCACAATCTCCGGCGTAATCGGCAAATATTCTGCCTCTGCATAATCCTTGCGAAAACTGTTTAAATGATTTTTTTTCGAATGATATTTGCGTCCTGCCAGCTGAATAAGATCCGCCGTCTGATACAAATAATCAAAATCATCCCGGTTCGACTGCACCTGAAAGGAAAGGCCTTCATACTGCTCATACACAGCGGCCATCGAAGCTTCCAACCCCGATGCCTGAAACGGCTGCCCGACGGACTGGAACCACTCCAGCTGTCGACCTACCGCCTCGGGCATCCGGTCTGCCGGGCCAAAAGGCTGCATAACGAAAAACCGGCCATTCCATTTCGCTGTCAGATAAAGAATCCCTTCTTCAATAGCCCAGTGAATATGATACGGCTCCCGCCACATGAAAAAATTTGTGAAATTGAAATGTGAGTTCTCATGATATTGCGCCTGGAAAAACGGATCCAGGATTTCTTTATCAGCTTTTGTAAGTTTATGACAATCTATGATTTTCATCCCCCTTTACAAGTCGTTCTCTGCTTTTCATTATAGCAACCTTGTCAATTATAATCAATAATAATTATTAATTTCATCAAAAGGTTCTCATATTAAATTTATGAATTTGTCAGTTTATTTTCAGGCTCGGCTGGTAAATTGATATACAGAACAAAAGCCGAGCTTAATAATAACTGATATCTCCATCACTGTTAAAACAGAAAAGAGGGATTGTATATGTCCGATTTAGTCGCACAATACAATCACAGTCTTGCCCTATACGAGACTGTGACCACCCAGTTTCAATCCATGCTTTCGCTTTTACTGGCGCCCGAGCCGCTGCACATTCACTCGATTCGCGGACGCGCCAAGGCAGTGAACAGTCTGGCGGGAAAGATTGAACGCCGCCGTAATAAATATCAAAATCTCAGTGATATCACGGATCTGGTTGGCATCCGTATCGTTACATATTATGCCGATGAAGTAGACAAAATTGCCCGGCTCATTCAGTCCCACTTCACCATTGACCGGGTAAATTCCATTGATAAACGGAAAGAACTGGCCCCGGATGAATTTGGCTATGCATCCTTGCATCTCATTGTTGAGATTCCGGTCAACGCACAAGGTATTTGCCAGGGAGCTTATGAAAAGATCTGTAAAATTGAAGTGCAGATCTGCTCGATTCTGCAGCATGCTTGGGCAGAAATCGAACACGATCTGGCGTATAAACATCCCGGCGGCGCATCAGATGAAATTCATCGCCGCTTCAGCCGTCTGGCCGGACTGCTGGAAATGGCCGATGATGAATTTCGCTCGCTACGCGACACGGTGCAGGCTTTACCGGCTCCGACTGCCGCCGCCCCGGCTCCGGCCAATATTCCCGTTCCGGCTGCTCCGCAGCCCATTCGCGGCTTTCGCCGCTTTTTGCTGGACTTCCCTAATCTCGGCTGGGCTGCTTTCGCCACTTTGATATTTTTCTTACTGATGTTTTTTATCGATTGGTATTTCGGTACAAAAATCACGCATCTGGCCATGGCCTTTTCCTCACTTTTTTTGGCTGGCTGATGCTTCATATAAAACTTTTACATTTCTTTCTCTATCTCCTGAAAATCCCGTCCCCCCCGCTGCAAGGGTGGACGGGATTTTTTCATAAAAAATCAAAGGCCTGCACTGCAGCGGGCCCCTGATTTTCTTTTTACTTTATTCGATTTCTATTTTACACGATGCCGAGACCATGCGCCACAACATAAGCCAGTGCTCCGCCACATAACGGCGCTACTACTGGAACCCAAGCATAGCCCCAATCGGAGCCGCCCTTGCCGGCAATCGGCAGAATCGCATGCGCAATGCGCGGGCCCAGATCACGCGCATTGCGCATTCATCGCATACCCCGTTGGGCCGCCCAGAGAAAGACCCAGCGCCCAGATCAGCATACCCACCAGATACGGACCGAATGCCGGCGGCAAAGGACCGTTCTGTTTGGCAAAAATGAGCCAGATGCAGAACATTAAAAAGAAAGTGGCAATGCCTTCCGCGAGGAAATTAGCCGCCGTATTCCGAATGGCCGGCGCTGTGCAAAAAATTCCCAGCTTAGCCGCTTTGTCTTCCGTTACCGCCCAGTGCGGCAAATAAGCCAGCCAGACAATAGCCGCGCCGACAATACCGCCGGCGATCTGGACCAGCGACGTCACCAGACACTGGGATACCGTATAAACTCCCGCCAGTGTTTTCGCCAACGTAACGGAAGGATTCAAATCTGCCTGCGGCGCCCCCAATGCCACTGAGGTGTAAACGCCAAGCAGCACAGCAAACGCCCAGCCTGCCGACACACAAATCCAGCCGCCGCCCACGCCTTTGGACTTGGTCAGCGTAAGATTGGCACAAACGCCGCAGCCAAAAATGACCAATACGATCGTTCCCACAAACTCGCCTAATAAATTACTCATTCTTTATCTGCCATCCTCTCTTACTCTTCATCCAGCCAGTGCATCGAATGTTTGACCGCTTTACACCAGCCCTTATAAAGCTGATCCGCCTCATCCTTGGCCATGGCCGGTTCAAAACGGTTATCGAGTTTCCAGCTCTGCTTGAGTTCCTCGCGGGAAGACAACACCCCGGTCGCCAGTCCGGCGAGATAGGCCGCGCCCAGCGCCGTGGTCTCAATCACCTGCGGACGATCGACCGGCACGCCCAGGATATCTGCCTGGAATTGCATGAGCATATTGTTCGCCACTGCACCGCCATCCACTTTAAGTTCCGCCAATTTAATCCCGGAATCCGCTTCCATAGCGCTCAGCACATCGCGTGTCTGATACGCCATCGAGTCCAGCGTCGCCCGCACAATATGGGCCTTCGTCGTCCCGCGCGTAATGCCAATAATCGTCCCGCGCGCATTCATGTCCCAATAGGGAGCGCCCAGGCCGACAAACGCCGGCACAACATAAACGCCGCCGGCATCTGGAACGCGTTTGGCCACCCATTCCGAATCAGCCGCCGCATCAATCAGACGCAACCCATCGCGCAGCCACTGAATCGCCGACCCCGCCACAAAAATAGAGCCTTCAAGAGCGTACTCAACCTTGCCGTCCAAGCCCCAGGCAATCGTCGTCACCAATCCATTTTCCGATTTATAAATTTTCGTCCCCGTATTCATCAGCATAAAACAACCGGTTCCATACGTATTTTTTGCCATGCCCGGCTCAAAACAATTCTGGCCAAAGAGCGCCGCCTGCTGATCGCCAGCCGCACCGGCAATAGGAACCGGCGCCCCAATCACCGCCGGAACCGTATATCCATATACCTCGCTGGACGCATGCACTTCCGGCAGCATGCAGCGCGGCACCGTCAGATAACGCAGCAGATCATCATCCCACTGCAATTCACGAATATTATACATCAGCGTCCGGGAAGCATTGGAATAATCCGTTACATGAACTTTACCGCCGGTCAGTTTCCAGATCAGCCAGGTGTCAATCGTGCCAAAAAGGAGCTCGCCGCGTTCCGCTTTGCTGCGGGCTCCTTCGACATGATCCAGAATCCATTTCACCTTCGTCCCGGAAAAATAAGCGTCGATTAAAAGTCCGGTTTTATCCTGAAATTCTGCAACCAGCCCCTGCCGTTTCAACTCTTCACAAATGGATGCCGTCTGCCGGGATTGCCAGACAATCGCATTATAGACCGGGCGTCCAGTTTTCTTGTCCCAGACCACAGCCGTTTCACGTTGATTGGTAATACCAATGGCCGCGATATCGCTGGCGACAATCCCCGCCTGCTCAACCGCTTCCTTCATAACGGTAGACATTGAGCTCCAGATCTCTTCTGCATCATGTTCCACCCAGCCTGGCTACGGAAAATACTGCGTAAATTCCTTTTGTGACACGCCTACAATCCGAGAATTCTCATCAAAAATAATAGCCCGGTTACTCGTTGTCCCTGCGTCTAATGCCATTACATACTTGCCTGCCATTCGTCCATTTCCCCCTTTATAATCTTCCTAAATTCCCTGCTGCCTCGCGGCAAAAGCTCCCCGGCGCACTGCCTTGCCATGGAAAATCACTTTAAAACCATTATACGTGCTGGCGAACAAATTTTCAATATGATTTTATCTTTTTTTCTCGTGACTCTTATTATTTATTATTGGTAGAAAAACTAATTGACAATTATTTCCTGAATAGAGACAAAACAAAAGAGAACCCCAAGGGTTCTCTTTTGCACAAGTTATCACCTATATTGAACATTTGTACAGTAAAATGTTTCTTCCTGCCCTGCCTACCCTTACCGGTAATATCGGATGCCAGCCTCAAAAAGTTTCTGATCTTTGGCGCCGGGCACATTGATACAAACATGATCTCCGATGCGCTCCGAATGGCCCATCTTGCCAAGCACCCGGCCATCCGGGCTGGTAATACCCTCAATCGCATTCACCGAACCGTTCGGATTGAAAGCGATGTCCATCGACGGGTTACCCGCTGCATCTACATACTGCGTGGCAATCTGACCATGGAGACGAAGCTTGGCAATGATTTCCAAATCAGCCACAAAACGGCCCTCGCCATGGGAGACCGCAATGGTATGCATATCGCCGACCTGAACATTATTAAACCACGGAGAAAGGTTGGAAACCACTCTCGTCTGCACCATACACGACACATGCCGCCCAATCTGATTATGCGTCAGCGTTGGCGAATTGGCCGCCAGATCGCGAATTTCTCCGTATGGCACCAAGCCAAGCTTGATCAGCGCCTGGAATCCGTTGCAGATGCCCAGCATCAGACCATCGCGCTGCCGCAGCAACGTCATGATCTCCTCCCGGATGCGCGGATTGCGGAACATTGCGGCAATAAACTTACCGGAACCATCCGGTTCATCGCCGCCGCTAAAACCGCCCGGCAGCATAACAATCTGCGCCGCCCGGATCCCTTTCACAATTGCCGCCACCGACTCTTCGACCGCAGCCGGCGTAAGATTGCGTATCACCAGCGTATCCGCTATGCCGCCGGCGCGTTCAAAAGCACGCGCCGAATCATACTCGCAGTTGGTTCCCGGAAATACCGGAATAAAAATGCGTGGTTTTGCATAGCCGATTTGCTTTTTAATGCTGTTGCCTTGCTGGTACAACACTGGCCCCGGCAATTTTCCTGCGTCCTTGGTTCGGGTCGGAAAGATATGTTCCAGCGGCGCCCGCCAGGCACGTTCTGCTTCCGACAGACTGATGACCGACTGTCCGCAAACGATGCTGGACACCAACGTCGTCGTGCCCAGTTCAAAGAATCCGGTCCCCGCCAAAGTATGCTGCACATCGGTATCGGCAGCCACCTCCAACAAAATAGCCCCATAAGTGCAGCGGAACATGGCTTCACGGTCCAGAATTGTACTGAAAGTAAAACCGATGCCGTTGCCCAGACACATTCTGGTAACTGCGGCCGCGACGCCACCCACACGGACCGTGGCGGCGGCCAATACTTTATGATCGGCCATCAATTCACTGATGCGGGAAAAATTCGCCTTCAAATTGGCAAAGCGCGGCATATCATAATCGTCCCGCGGCGCCGGTACCAGATATACCTTACTGCCGGCAAATTTGAATTCGGCGGAAACCGCCTGATCGGCCGGCATCACCGCTACCGCAAAAGCGGCCAAAGACGGCGGTACCGTAAGGTCCATAAAGGTTCCCGACATGGAATCTTTGCCGCCAATTGCCGGTATGCCCAGCGCATGCTGCGCCCAAAGCGCTCCCAGCAGCGCGCTGAACGGACGGCCCCATTTCCGGCTGTCCGTGCCCAAACTCTCAAAATATTCCTGGAACGTCAGCCGGATATGATCCGCCCGTCCGCCCATTGCGACAATTTTTGCCGCTGCTTCCACGACGGCGTACACTGCCCCATGAAAAGGACTCCATTCCATGAAGTGCGGGTTAAAGCCATACGACATCGCCGTCGCCGTCGTCGTTTCCGCCCCCAGAACCGGCAGTTTGGCAACCATACCCTCCGCCGGCGTCAGTTGTTTCTTCCCGCCAAACGGCATGAGGACCGTATTACCGCCAATTGTCGCATCAAAACGCTCAGCCAGCCCTTTCTGACTGCAAACATTCAAATCTTTGAGATTTTCCAGCCAGGCTGTCTCAAGATCGCGGCCGCATGCCCTAACTGCCGGAGCAATCTGCTGCAGATAGCGCTGCTCCCGAACCGGCTCCTCCACGCAAACATTCACATGCTGACGCACGCCATTCGTATCCAAAAAAGCCCGGCTGATATTCACAATCGATTTTTTACGCCAGGTCATAATCAACCGCGGCGCTTTTTCAACTAGAGCCACGACTGTGGCCTCCAGATTTTCCTCACCGGCATAACGGATAAAATTCTCCACATCATCCGGTGACAGCACAACCGCCATCCGTTCCTGGGACTCCGAGATTGCCAGCTCCGTGCCATCCAACCCCTCGTACTTCTTTGGCACCTTGTCGAGATCGATCACCAGCCCATCGGTCAGCTCGCCAATAGCAACCGATACGCCGCCCGCGCCAAAATCATTGCAGCGCTTGATGGTCCGACTTACTTCCGGCCGACGGAACAAACGCTGAATTTTGCGCTCCGTCGGCGGATTGCCCTTTTGTACCTCCGCGCTGCAGGACGACAGCGACTCTACGGTATGCTCCTTGGAGGAGCCGGTGGCGCCGCCGCAGCCATCCCGTCCGGTCCGCCCGCCGACCAGAACCACCAGATCGCCTGGTTCCGGCGTCTTCCGAACAACATTTTCCTTCGGCGCCGCCGCGATGACCGCGCCAATCTCCAGGCGTTTAGCCATAAAGCCCTCATGATATACTTCCGTGACCTGCCCGGTTGCCAGTCCGATCTGATTGCCATAAGAACTGTAGCCGCGAGCAGCTCCCTGCGTGATTTTTTTCTGCGGCAGCTTGCCCGGCAGCGTCTCAGAAACCGGATGACGCGGATCCGCCGATCCGGTCAGACGCATCGCCTGGTAAACATAAGCACGTCCCGAAAGAGGATCGCGAATCGCTCCACCCAAACAAGTCGCAGCGCCGCCAAACGGCTCAATCTCCGTCGGATGATTATGCGTCTCATTCTTGAACATAACCAGCCAATCCTGCGGCTTACCGCCCACATCCGCCTTTACGACAATACTGCAGGCATTAATCTCATCGGACTTATCCAGATCCTCCAGCAAACCTTTTTTCCGCAGCGCCTTCATGCCGATGACGGCCAGATCCATCAGCGTCACATCCCGGTTCTCCCCGGCATATAAATCCTCACGATCCTCCAAATAACGATGATAAGCATCCTCTAAAAGAGGCGCATAATACCCCGGCTCAATATCCACCAAATCAATCGCCGTAGTAAACGTCGTATGACGGCAATGATCTGACCAATACGTATCAATAACTTTCAATTCGGTAATGGTTGGCGCGCGATGTTCCGTATCACGGAAATACTGCTGGCAAAAAGCCATATCCTCTAGGCTCATGGCAAAACCATTGCTCTCCCAAAACGCCTGCAGCTGCTCTTTTGACAAATTGTTGAATTTTTGCAGAACCGCAACATCCGCAGGAACTTCCATCTGCATAGTCAACGTCTCCGGTTTCGTCAAAGAAGCTTCACGGCTCTCGACGGCATTGATGGAATACGCCTTGATCTGTTCAAACACGGCGTCATCAATCTCGCCAACCAGCACAATGACCCGAGCGGTCTGAATCACCGGACGCTCCTTCTGCGTCACCAGCTGTACGCACTGCGCCGCCGAATCTGCCGTCTGATCATACTGTCCCGGCAGATATTCGACGGCAAACATACGCGAATTGGGAAACTCCGGCAGCGTTTCCTCATACACGACATCCACCGGCGGTTCGGCAAAGACCACATCCCGTGTAGCCGCATATTCTTCATCACTAAGGCCTTCAATATCATACCGGTTAATGAGGCGCACCGCCTTCAACCCCACGAGACGAAAACTCTCCGTAAGATCATCGCACAACTGCTGCGCCGGAATATCAAAAAATCCCTGACGTTTTTCCACAAAAATTCTTCTTACCGTCATAATGTGCCTCCATATTTCTTCATTATTTACCCTGCAAAAGCGCTGCGGCAATCTTCACAACTACTTTTGTTACCGGTACGGAAATATTCTGTACCGCACCGCAAGGACGATGAACATCCTCGGGAAAAAGTACGGCAAATCCGCCGGCAGACAAAATGATGTTACTATCCGGCACCATTTCTTCATAGAAGACAATATCTTTTCCGGCATCATACGGCGTATGCACCGTCAATTTGGAACTAAGCGCACACCAGCCCAGATACTCTTCCCCTTCGACAACGAACTGCACATCGAGAAACTTCTGGTGCGCTTCCGGATAACAACTGGCAACCGGCTTGGTTTGATAACGCTGCACCAAAGCAAAAATCTCTTCCCCACGAATCGGATACCTGCCATCCTTCATCTGGCGAAAATCATGTGTCCGCAGATACTCCAAAGCGGCTACCACCGCTTCCGGATAATTCATATATTCTCTGGCCGGGCATTCCATACTGCCAACGATCATAAACAACGCTCCCTTATCCGTTTTCTGACATTTATTTGCTTACTATTCACGATATATTCTACCATGCCTGCATTTCATCTTCAAGAATTCCTTTTACCCGCCGCCTGGAATGTCCTCGCCGAAAAATCTGCCTGCCAGCAACTGAAGAAAAAGTTACAAAAAGCGCTTGCATTCGCCCGGCTGGTTGTGATATGATTTTCTCTAATATAACAGAGATGTGCGATGACCGGGACAGTATATTCGGCAGCTTTTTCAGAGAGACGGCGTTTGCTGCAAGCCGTTAAAGTCAGGAATAGAACGCTACCCGCGAGCATGCAGATGAAAATCTGCCGCCCCGCTGCGTTATGGCGTTTGAGCGAGCCTTTGGGCTTAATTAAGGTGGTACCACGGGAAGCAAAGCCCTCGTCCTTTTACGGATGAGGGCTTTTTTGTTTTTCCCGGATACACAAAGGAGGAACTACAAATGAGAGAACTACTGGAACTTCTGGAACATGATGCCCGGCGTCCCGTCAGCGAACTGGCCGCCCTTCTCCACCGCAGTGAATACGAGGTGGAAAAACAGATTCAGGAGCTGGAAAAGAACAAAATCATTATGGGTTACAACGCTTTGATCAACTGGGAAAAATACGGGGACAACACCGTCACTTCCATTATTGAAGTTAATCTTATGCCACAGCGGGAGGTCGGCTTCGATGCCATTGCCGAACGCATCTATCGTTTTGATGAAGTCCGCACTGTTTATCTTATGAGCGGCAGCTTTGATCTGCTGGTCATTATTGAAGGAAAATCATTACAGGAAGTCGCGAATTTTGTCGCCACCCGTCTGGCGACAATTGAAGGCGTCACCGCTACGCGCAGCCATTTCATGCTCAAACCATACAAAAAAGACGGCATTATTATGGATGATAAAGAATGTGACCGCAGACTGGTGGTGTCGCCATGAAGTGGGAATCGCGTCTGTCACCTGTCGTGAATGCCATAGCGCCTTCCGGCATTCGCAAATTTTTTGATATCGCCGCCGAAATGGAAGACGTCATATCTCTTGGCGTCGGCGAACCGGATTTTGTCACCCCCTGGACCATTCGGGAAAGCTGTGTTTATGGTCTGGAGCAGGGGTATACCTCCTACACGGCCAACCGTGGTCTTCTGGAATTGCGCGAAGAAATTGTTTGCCTACAGCAGAACCGATACGACCTCAGCTATAATGCCAAGGAAGATGTGCTGATAACGGTCGGCGTCAGCGAAGCGCTCGATCTTGCTATGCGCGCTTTGCTAGCGCCGGGCGATGAAGTGCTGATTCCCGAGCCCTGCTATGTCTCCTACAAAGCCTGCGCTGCTCTGGCAGGCGGAGTTGCCGTTCCGGTGCCGGCGCGCATTGAAAATGAATTTCGCATCACTCCGACCGATCTGGAAGCCCATATCACCAACCGGACCAAAGTTCTGCTGATCGGATATCCGAACAATCCTACCGGAGCGGTAATGAGTAAAGACGATCTGCTGGCGATTGCCAAATTTGCCGAACAACACGATCTGATCGTAATTTCTGATGAAATATACGGCGACCTCACCTACGGCGGCGAAGAGCACGTTTGTTTTGCTGCTTTGCCCGGCATGAAGGATCGCACCATTTTGCTGAACGGGTTCTCTAAAGCCTATGCCATGACCGGTTGGCGCATTGGCTACGCGCTCGCCAATCCGGTCTTCATCGCCGCGATGACCAAAATCCATCAATACACCATGCTCTGCGCCCCAGTCACTGCACAGATCGCCGCCATTGAAGCCTTGCGTCACGGCGAAAAATATATGAAAAAAATGGTCGCTGAATACGATCGCCGCCGCGGATTTATTTATGATGGCCTGACCAAGCTCGGATTAAAATGCTTTGAACCGCGGGGCGCATTTTATATTTTTCCCGATATTACCTCAACCGGCTACACCTCCAGTGAATTTGCTGAAAACCTGCTCATGAGCGAACATGTGGCTCTGGTTCCCGGCAGTGCATTTGGTGACTGCGGCGAAGGCTATGTGCGCTGCTCCTATGCAACTTCATTGGATAAAATTGCAGAAGCCTTGGCGCGCATGGAGAACTTTCTGAAAAATCACCATAAATAAATCCCGAAAAAGAATAATTATCCTAGGAAACGATAGGATTTTTTCAGAGGATATGTTATGATGATAGTAGAGACAGATTCTATCAGCAAAGGCATTCAATATGGTATTGCAGCCGAATGTATATTATGCCAATTTGGGATTATCCTAAATTGGCAATGTCAGTTTGGTATAGAATAATCTATTTTTTGCATTTTTTTGATAGAATATAAGCTAAGTAGAGTAGAAAGGAGGTGAGCTTCCATGCAAACCAATCGGCTTCGTTACCTGCGTGAAAAAGAAGCTCTGACTCAAACCAATATTGCCAATGCGCTCCATATCGGTCAGTCCACCTACAATCGTTACGAACGTGGTGTGCGTGAACCGGACCATGAGACATTGAAGAAAATTGCTGATTATTTCCATGTGTCACTGGATTTTCTTCTCAAGCACGACCGTCCTTATACCCGCAAAGAACCGGATATTGATCTGGCTGCCTTTCTGCTGAACGGATCGTACAAGATTTATTCCAAATCTCCGACTCAGCGTGATCGAAAAAAGCTGGTAAGCCTGCTCTCGGCTTTGTATGGTGAGGACGAAACCCATAAACTCCGATAAAAAAGAAATGCTAAGACGTAGCAGTCCCTCATAATACAGAGGTTGGCTGTCGGCGTGGTTTAACATATGCAGCATATTTGCAGGAGTATTGTGCCACAATGCTCCTGCCGAAAGACCTTCTCCTTGCGGAAAAAGTATTTCGTTACAACATTTTGTCGCATATTTCGTATCGGCACGTAGTTCCAGAGCACTTAGGGAATATGGTTCATGTTTTTCTTTTTTTGAGATTTGAATATTGCGATTTTTGAATCACTGACTTCAGATAATATTTACTGCGATGCATCCCGAATCGGGAGATCGCAGTATTTTTTTGTCCAAAATCCATTGATGACCACAACCGTCCCCACGGCTTTAAATAAGCAACGAGCCGCGTTCTTTATAGCGGGACAACAACAGCTCGGACTCTACCGAAAGAATACCTTCCATCTGCCGCAATCCGGCCAGAAACACTGCGGCATGCTGCTGATCGTCAAACAGCGCATGCACATGCACATGCGGAATGCCGCTCATGGCATATACATTGGTAATTTCCTCTTTTTCCAGTAAGGAAGCTGCAATCGCATCCATACACTCCCAACGGGTTTCAATGTTGAGAAACATGGAAAGCTGCTTACCCGCCTTCAGCGGATTCACCACAATCGTAAATCGCTCAATAATGCCGCGCGTCACCATCTGACGCACCCGTTCGCGCACCGCCGCCCGTGTGAGCCCGACCAGACGGCCCAGTTCCGCATGACTCATACGGCTGTCCTGCGTCAGGTATTGCAAAATCTTCTCATCGGTTGCATCCAAATCATTAAAGCGCATCTTCGTAACCTCACATTTTCTGCTTGCAGTTTGATTCCGCTTGTCTTATACTTATGATACAATCATACACTAAATATTATCCAATTGTATAGATATTTTTTTACATTGTAATAAGGAGTGAGTTTATGGAACCATCCTATACGCTGCCGGTCCGCAACCGGTCTTTTTACTGGAAGCTCTTTAAATCGACATTTATCATCAGCGCTTTTACGGTCGGCGGCGGATTTGTCATTATCCCGCTGCTAAAAACAAAATACGTCGATGAATACGGCTGGATCAGCGATACGGAAACACTGAATCTCGTTGCTATCGCTCAATCCATGCCGGGAGTTGTCGCCGCCAACGCCGCTATTCTTCTTGGCTATCGCATGGCAGGCATTGCCGGAACTGTAGTCGCCCTGCTGGCCACGGTTCTGCCGCCTTTGATTACGCTATCGGTCATTTCGTATTTCTATGATCTTTTTGCCTCCAACCCCTATATCCAGATGATTTTAAAGGGCATGCAATGCGGCGCCACCGCTTTGATCATCAATGTAGCTATCGATCTGGTTGCCAAGCAACTGCGAAAAAAGCTGCTGCTGCCCATCCTGATTATCCTAGCTACCTTTGCGGCCAATTTTTTCTTTAACGTAAACATCATGCTACTCATCCTCATAGACGGCATTCTTGGCCTCATTTGGATGCGCAATGCAAAATATAATTAAGGAGACGGCTTATGATTGATGTATTGCTTTTCTGGGAATTTGCCAAAATCGGCCTTTTCTGTGTAGGCGGCGGTTATGCTTCTATGCCGCTCATTCAGGCCAGTGTCGTCGATACCTATCACTGGCTTTCCATGAGCGAATTTGTTGATATATTCACGATCTCACAAATGACGCCGGGACCAATCGGCATCAATGCAGCCACGTTTGCCGGCACAAAAGTAGACGGAATCTGCGGTGCCGTTGCCGCCACGGTTGGCTTTGTCGCACCGTCTTTTATTCTTGGAATCATTCTGGCCCGGCTGTTTTTCAAGTACGGCGACATCGGCCCGATTCGCGGCATTCTGAACGGCTTGCGGCCTGCGGTTGTCGCCCTGATCTGCGGCGCCGGAATCAGTTTTATTCTACTGGCCCTCTGGAACAGCGAAACTCTGCCCTCCGACTGGTCCGGCATGGATCTGTCCGGCGCGCTGATCTTAGGGCTGTCCGTCATCGCTATCCGGCGAAAGATCAGCGTCATTTCCGTTTTGACCGGATCCGGAATTCTCGGGCTTATCCTTGGCCTGCTCCATGGATAAGCCCATCCGTCATAAAAAAACTCCTCGCCAAAGACGAAGCTGCATTGCGCAGGCACGTCGGCGAGGAGTTTTTTATATAACCTTCCGATAAACATATTCAGAAATCATCATCATCAAGAAAATCAGCCCTGCCAGCAACAAGAAAGCCATCTCCAGATTTGTCTGATGCGCAACCAGGCCAATGACCGCCGGCCCCATTAAAATTCCCATATACCCCAGCGTACTTACCGCCGCCACCGCCAGCGGAATCGGCATAACCGTCTGTCGGCCGAGAATCGAATAAAAAACAGGGACCACATTGGCAATCCCCAATCCGGCGCCAAAAAAGCCTGCATAGACCAGCGACAATTCCGGAGCCAGAACCACCAGCAGCAAACAAACGGCTGCCAGCAGACTGCCGCCCAGCAGTAAGCAACGTCCGCCGATATGCATCGTCAGCCAATCGCCGCTTAAACGCATCGTCAGCATAGCCGCCGAAAACACAGCAAAAGCACTGCCGGCCAGGCTGGCATCCTGCTGTTTGACCGAAAGCAAAAATACGCCGCTCCAGTCCATCATGGCCCCTTCCACCAAAAAAGCAATACAGCAAATAACGCCTATGAAGGCCACAATACCCCGCGGTACGGCAAATGCCGACGCTCCGTCACGACTGCCGCCCGATGGCAACAGATAACGCCCCGCAATGCCGAGCAATCCCCAAATAATCGCGGCAGAACAAAACGTTGCTGCCAGCGGCGTCAGCCCCAAGCGCATCCAAATGCCAAACAAACCGGCTCCCGCCAGACCGCCAACGCTCCACATCGCATGCAGTCCGGACATCAGCCGTCGTCCCGAAGCTTTTTCTACCAAAATAGCATGAATATTCATAGAAACATCCAATAATCCCAGCAGCGCGCCAAAAAGCAACAGCACAGGAATCGCCTGCGCCACCGAATCCACCATACACAATCCGAGCAGCGCCAGAGCGAACAGGCTGCTCCCGACCGCTAACACCCGGCGGCAGCCAAAACGAGCCGCCGCTACGCCAGCCAAAGGCATTGTCAGCAAAGACCCGAAACCGATGCACAAAAGGAGCATCCCTAAAATGTCTTCCGCTACCGCAAGTCTGGATTTAAATAAGGGCACCAAAGGCGCCCAGGACGCGGTGCCAAACCCGCCGATAAAAAACACAGCCCGGGTTGCCCACTGCTGCGGCCGCCCGGAAACTATATTGTTTGCTTTCCCCAATTGTTCCAACCACTCACCCGCCATTTTCCCAAGATAAAACCATCGGTTTTAAGTATAGCAGAGATACAACCGGATGGCAAAAAAGCAAACGGATGAACCATCCGCCTGCCGAAGGCGTACTTCCGGCAACAAAAAAACAGCCCCGAAGGGCTGTCTCAGTACAGCGCGGCCAGCGTATTTCCCCTAGAGCCATGATCGGCATGCACACTGTAATATTTTTTCTTCTCACTATACATCGCCGCATCCGCATCCACGATTGCCTTTTGCAATTTACGGCCGCGTTCGCACCAGGAATGCCCCACGGAAACCTTCAGCGGCGTCGATTGGCGAATATACGTAACCGTCTGCTGCACGCGCTGCTGAAACTCAGGCTGTTTGATGCCTGAGCAGATAACCACGAACTCATCGCCGCCGGTGCGATAAATCTCCGTAGCATGAAAAAATGAAACCAATACCTGCGCCAAATGGATAATCACCCGGTCCCACGCTTTATGCCCTAGATCATCATTCACCCGTTTCAACCCATTCAGGTCAAAATAAATCACACCGCAAGGCGCTTCGGCTTTACTATAATCCTGCACGTCTCGCATAAATGCATTGCGATTGGCCACCCCGGTCATCGCATCACTATAACTTAACTGCTCCAGCAAACGCTTGCTCTTGCTCATCCCCATGGAAACCGTAACAAAATAGGTCAGCGTCCGCATAATCGAGCCTACATGCTTCACGCTGTCAGCCGGCGGATTATCCAGCCCCAAAAAGCCGACTAAGCGGCCATTCACATGCAGCGGGGCTTCCACATAACTGCTCACCTGCTGCTGTTTCATCACCGTATACTCTTCCGGCGCATCCGGCTGCAATTTCGCCACATCCGAAACCACAACCACGGCACGCTGCTGAAAAACAGCCCGCCAGCGCTGAAACAAGGGAATTTTCATCTGATTGCGCACCGCCATCATCGGAAAAACCCCATCGCGGCACCACTCATGCGTATTGCAAAGCGCGCCATCCTGCAGCTCAAACGCATACGCGCGATCCGTTTGCAAATACCCGCCAATATACCGCAGCACCCGGTCAAGCGCCTCGGAAAAATCCGTCGTCGCATACAAAATATGTACAGCCTCGGTCAATGCCATCTCGGCCTCGATGGCATTCTGCAGCTCATGTTTTTGCCGCATCTGCTCGGTGATATCCACCGCCATCTCCAGCCGGGCTTCATGCCCGAGAAACCGCATCGGATGATCCTTCGCCTGATAATACCGCCCCAAATAAGGATTGAAACAGCTCCATTGGCAGGATTCATAAGAATGATTTTTTTCCGCGCCACACCCTTCGCAGCAGTGCGTATTATGACGCAGTACCTCATAACATTTTCGCCCCAGATATTGCCCGGGTTCAGACACATGAAAAACGCGCATCGACCAGCGATTCATGAACAACAGCTCATATGTATGCGCGTCTATAATATAAATGCATTCCTCTAATAAATCAAATAAGGCCGCATCCTTCGTATCCTGTGAATCCATAGCAGCTCACCTTGCTCCCCGCACTGCAGTTTCATCATATGAAAGTCCCACTACATTTCATCTTACTATATCCCCTGATAAAAATCAATGGAATACTTTGACAAATTAATTCAACATTAGAATTATAAAAAGCGGGCTGTGGTAACGTTCTGCCACAGCCCGCTTTTTATTTTTCCTCCTGCAAATGCGCTAAGACCTTATACAACAATCCATATAATGTGGCGGCTTCCGACTCATTCAACGCCACCTTACAGCCCATACATTTAGGAACATGCACCGCCGCCTGCTGAAGCAGTCTCCCCGCATCGGTCAGACTGACCAGAACACACCGTTCATCGGCCGCAGATCGCGCCCGCTGGAGATACCCCTTGGCTTCCATTTTTTTCAGCAAAGGCGTCAGCGTTCCCGAATCCAGATACAATAACGCGCCTAACTCTTTGACCCCGATGCTTTGCCGATCCCATAGCACCATCATCACAATATACTGCGTATACGTGAGATTCAGCTTCTGCAGATACGGATGGTATGCCTTGATAATCTCGCGCGAACAAGCATAAATTGGAAAACACAATTGATTTTCCAGTTTCAGCCGATCTGTATCCCTCATAAAAGTTTCAAAACCTCGCCTTCCATTGCCAGCGGTGTCGTTGTCGGCTCAAAACGAGCCACCACTGCGCCTTCGCGATTGATTAAAAACTTCGTGAAATTCCATTTGATCGAATCCCCTGGCAAATATTCCGGGAAATTCTTTTTCAACGATTCCATGAGCGGTTTTGCCACCGGATGCGTTTCATCAAACCCCTGAAAACCCTTTTGCGCCGTCAAATACTGAAAAAGCGGCTGCGCCGTTTCCCCACGCACATCGCCCTTGGCAAACAAAGGAAAAGTCACACCATAATTTAAACGACAGAACTTCTGGACCTCATCATTGGTCCCCGGCTCCTGCTCCGCAAACTGGTTGCTGGGGAAACCGAGAATCACCAGCCCGCGCTCCTTATACTTCAAATAAAGCTCCTGCAGCTCTTTATACTGCGGCGTAAAGCCGCATTTGCTCGCCGTGTTGACAATAATCAGCACCTTGCCCTTATATTCGGACAGTTCATGTTCCACACCGCGAATATCCTGTACCTTAAAATCATATACACCCATCATGTTCATCCTCCTCTTCCTTATAAACCTAACATAGCGTCCAGTTTTTCTTTATCAAAACTCAGGACATAATCCTTACCATTCACCGTCGTAATTGGAACCGTCAGATCGCCCGAAATCCGATAGCATTCATCCCGCGCTGCATCATCTGTTTCAATATTCAGTTCCTCAAACGCCACATTTTTTGATTTTAAATATTTTTTGACCTTAGCACACCAAGGACAAGTTGTAATCGTATAAACTTTTACCATCCTTATTTTTCCTCCTTCAACTGATTCAGATATTTTTCCGCTAAAAGCGCCGCCACCGTACCATCCGCCGCCGCGGTTGTCAGCTGACGGATCAGTTTGGTACGCACATCCCCGGCGGCAAACACGCCCGGCACATTGGTCCGACAGTCCTCGCCGGCCACAATATTTCCCGCTGCGTCGAGCTGCAGTGCCTCCCGAAACATTTCCGTATTCGGCACGACGCCGATATTCACAAACACGCCATCCACCGGCAGAGTACGCGTCACCGACGTCTTTTTATCCACGACATCGACCGCATTCAGATGACCATCGCCATGAAGCTCCTGAAGCTCTGTATTGAGCAACACCTCAACCTCCGGATGCGACAGCAGACGCTTCTTGCTGATCTCATCCGCCTGCAGACTTTCTGACCGATGTATCACATACAACTTATGCGCATATTTCGTCAAAAAATTTGCAGCGTCAACGGCCGCATTGCCGCCGCCAATCACAGCAATTGTCTTCCCGTCATACATATAACCGTCGCACAACTCACAATAATGAACTCCCTTGCCTTCGTAACGCGAAACCTCCGGCAATACTAACTTGCGCCGCATCATCCCGCTTGCGATAATCACCACGCCGGCTTCATAGACGGCGCTGTCCGTCTCAATCACCTTCGGCTGCGCTTTCAGGTCAACGCGCTGAATACCGTCAAATTCATCAATGACAGCGCCAAAATGCTCGGCCTGCTGCTGCACCGAATCCACCAGCTCGCTGCCCTTGATCGCGGCAAACCCCGGATAATTCTCGATCGCCGTTGCATTGACAATCTGACCGCCAACCAGCGCCGATTCGAGCACCAGCACCGACAAGTTCATCCGCCCCGCATACAATGCAGCGGTAAGTCCGGCTAAGCCGCCGCCAATAATAATGACATCCCGCTGTCGTAGCTCTTTCGCCATTGCTTCAACTCCTCTCGACAACTTATCATCCACACTTCACTTGCTAAATATATTGTATGCAATTTAATTGCGCATGTCAAGTCTTTGTAAAAAGATTTTTTTAACAGCACGCGCACAGAAAACGCAGAAAGCTTGACACTGCAGCCCCGGTACTGCTATAATAATTTATGTTGCGGAGAGGTGTCCGAGTGGTTTAAGGAGCTGGTCTTGAAAACCAGTGATGCCTCCGGGTACCGTGGGTTCGAATCCCACCCTCTCCGCCACGGAGTGGTACTCAAGCGGCTAAAGAGGACGGTTTGCTAAATCGTTAGACTGGGTAACCGGTGCGAGAGTTCGAATCTCTCCCACTCCGCCATTGAAAATAGTTAGAGACTTGGGATGAATTTCCCCAGTCTCTTTTTGTTTCTTCATCTGCTGATTTGATAAAGAAAATCAAGGCTTCACGGCACATTGCCGTGAAGCCTTTTTTATCCCCTGCCATCTTATGAATTCCAGATAGGCACACAGGAGCTTATGCAAGAAACAAAAAACTTTTTCTATAATATTAAAAACGATTGGCCCAATCCATTACATTGGCCGGCGCACGATTCTCTGCTAATTCTTTGACCATAAATTGCATATACGGCGCCGCATGATGAAAAAACTTTCTATACGCTGCACATAAATAATTTAATCCTGCTTCGCCCTTGGGCGTCAGCATAAATCGATGCTTGGGGCATGCGCCATGACAAGCAAATCCAACATCACAGTTCCGGCAATACTGTGGCAGCTGGGTTTCTTTCATCGCGCCAAAAGCTAATTGTTGTTTTGATGTCACAACATCGGCTAATGAAATATCCCTGATATTCCCCAGATAGTAATTTGGATAAACATAATGGTCACACGAATAAACATCACCGTTGTGTTCTATAATTGCCGACTTGCCACAACGCTTCTGAAATACGCACAAATCAGCTGGCAGCCCAGCCCACATTGCCAGAGTTGTATCAAATAATTGAATAAAATATTTTCCCACATCTCTGCGGATCCATACATCAAAAATTGCACAAAGAAAAGTACCATATGCACGAGGATCTACCGACCAAGCCGTTACCGGTGAGGCGTCCGACAGATTTGGCGAAAATAACGGCGCATGATGGCTTACGGAAAAATTTGATTTTCTTTCTACGATGGGAATAAATTGCATCACCGTACTGCCGATTTCTTTTAAAAACTCATATATGGCCAGAGGAAACTTCTCATTTGCGTGATGAACAGTTGTCAACGTATTAAAAGAAACGCCATTGTCCTTCAACTCGCGAATACCATGCAAAACACGTAAAAACGTAGAATTCCCCTCTTTATCCCGACGATAGCTATCATGTATTTCTTCGGGACCATCGATAGAAACACCCACCAGAAAATCATTTTCGAGAAAAAATTCGGCCCATTCATTATTCAATAAAACCCCATTGGTCTGAAAGGCATTTCGAATGTATTTCCCCTCACCATATTGCTTTTGTAGGGCAACGATTTCCCTAAAATAATCAACCCCTAACAAAGTTGGTTCTCCACCCTGCCAGGCAAAATTAATAACCGTATTGTCATTCTCTTGTATAAACTGTTTGATAAAGCTTTCCAGAACATCATGCTGCATCGCCCACTGTGAGGTCCGTGAATACAACTTCTCTTTTTCCAGATAGAAACAATATTCACAACTGAGATTGCAAATCGGTCCTATTGGTTTAGCCATGATATCAACGCTGTTATTATTCATAATGCCCTCAGAACTGCATACTCATTGCCTGCATCCATCATAAATCAAATTTAGTAAGAGAAGATTGCGGAACTTTAGCCCGCCATTCATTTAGATGCGCTGGCTGTTGAACCGTCGGCTGTTTACCGGCCAGAAAGCAATCCCAATTTTCCAGCTGCGGATCGTTTGTTCTCACCATATAATCGCGCAAAGCCTGTTTCATTGCCATAATGCGATCGGCATATGCAGGATTTTGAATAAGATTATCTGCCTGCGCGGGATCCGTTCTAAGATCATAAAAGGCCAGCGGCACCCCTAATATAAATTGCTTGACCCGCGCCGCCATTTGCGGATCACGTTTCGCTGCTTCGCGCATCGCCGGATAAGTCAAACCGGACATGGATTCAATACGAAAATTCAACTTGCCATCCGCCCAAGGCATAAAAACCAGCGAATAACGTTCATCCTGGATGGCCCGCATAGGAAATTCCTCGCCGGAGCTCACACTATTGACGTGCGTAACTAACAAATTAGGTCCGTCATATTTTTTCCCATGCAAAAGAGGCACCCAAGAGTGACCATCCATCCCAGCGGGTTTTTTTATATGCAATAAATCCAATAGCGTAGGCATGTAATCAATATTGCATGTCCGATCCCGAAAAACACGAGGCTTGCCCATCCCCGGATAGTTCAGAAGCGTTGGCGTCCTACTCCCGTAATCATAAACCGTGGCTTTGGAAAAAGGAAACGGCATGCCATGATCCGCTGAAAAAATAATAATTGTATTACCCGCCTCCGGCGCAGCCGATAAGACATCCAAAACGCGGCCAATACTCTTATCCATACGTTGTACACTGTTGCAGTATTGCGCATATTCTTTGCGAACCGCCGAAAGATCTGGCAAGATCGAAGGCGGCACGACTTCCTCCGGTTGTATTTCTCTGGCTACATGATATTCATCTTCTTCATGATGATCAACAGCAGCCGCTTCCGGACTGCCATAAAAAGGCCGATGCGGATCATTGACATTGCAATTAATAAAAAACGGCTGCTGTCGTTCTCTGGCGGCGAGAATGGCCTGATGAACCGCGGCGGCATATTCTGACGGTGCCCGTCCCTTCCCTTCGACTTTATAGTCCCAGGGAAAACAACTGGGCGGCTGCATATGATCTATTTTATGAATAGCCGCCGTATAATAACCAGCCGCTTTGAGCGTGGTCGTCAAAGTAGGCACGCCGGCATAAATCGGCGTAAAACCAAGACCCCCGCTGTGATGTGGCAAACGACCCGTCATCATCGCTTCCCGAGACGGCTGACAAATAGGCACCGACGTGCGCGTATGCACAAAGCAGTGCGATGCGGCCGCCAACTTATCAAGATTCGGCGTAAGATGCAGCGAATTTCCCATAAAGCCAGGCATGCTCCAATTCATATCATCCACGGTAAGAAAAAACAGATTCTGCGGTTTGGATAAGATAGCGCCAAATACCGCAGCCGGCGATAAGAACGGCCACGCAACAGCAACGGCAGCAGTTGTCTTTAAAAAATCACGTCTTTTCATAGTCAACACACTTCTTTCTAGAAGCAATGGCATACTTATTTTCAGAACTACACGCAAAAAAAACAAAGGCGCACTACAAAAAGCAGTATTTGTGTACAATCTTTTTCTGCCTTGCCGAACCACAATATCCGACATATTGCTTGATAATGAATTGCACAAGTTCTGAAAAGTCATGACTGTTTGTTTCCATTGATTTATGACTTTAGTTTAGACCTGGCCTATGTAAAAAACAAGGAAGACCGCTCCCCCATATATAACAAATGTTTGACCAATCTACACTTTTGTCGATTAACAAAATTATAAGAAAATCCGTACGAAAAATATCCTCATCTACATGAAAATAACCAACCCCGAAACATCTCTCGCCAAAATACAATGTTGTATCGACAACCTGCCAATTTTACGGCATCCAAATAGAAGGCAAGATGCGTTTGCAAATGTAAAAGCAGCCTGCCGCCAAAGTAAAAGCTCACTACATACGGCAACCCGGTTCTTTCTGCATACGCAACCTCTGCCGGCAGCGCCTTTGTTTCAGCCTTTTGCCGAAACTTCATTGTAGACATCCTTGAGCAGGGTTTCCTTACGCAGGCTCAGGCACTCACATGAACGGGCGTCGGCATCCACGTTACGAATGGTTTCCAAAAGGATTTCCCCGATCATCGGCGCATCATCATAAAAAATATCCGCCATGGCCTGATGCGACCATTTTTTTATGCCCTCGCCGTAATTTACGGTAAAATACAGTCCGGCATAGCAGGCGCCGATTTCGCGAGCCAGATAGACTTCCGGCGCAATGCTCTGGCCGACGATATCGGCATGGCCGTTCAGCATTGCTACTTCCGCCGGGCTTTCAAAATGACGGCCATCGGTAACGGCATAGGTGCCGCGGCTGAAAATCCGTCCGGTAAAACGTTTTTTGGTTGCCGTTAACAGCGCCTGCCGCATCTCCGGACAAAGCGCATCCCGCATGATCAAAAGATAACGCCCGTCCAGCATGACGTCCTTGCGTACCGACAGATCGAGATAATCATCGGGAACGATAAAATCCCGCAAGTCCAGCAATTTATTGACGGTTCCGACGCCCCCTTCGGACAAAATGCGTTTGACCCCGGCCTCGCGAAACGTCCAGAATACCTGGCGCGAAGCATCCGCCCGGGTAACGCCGGAACGCCAGCCATGCATCCGGCAGGTCAGTACTTTTTTCGTGCCCACGGAAAAAAGCCGGAACGCCGGGCTCTCGCCATAAGGCGTTTGAAAATGGAGATTATCCTCCAAAACAGTCACATCTTCATCCGGCAGCCGCGCCGGAAAATTGCTGGAAAGAGTCCCCGACCCGCCAACGACGGCATATTCTGCCTGTGGAATGCTTTGATTGTTCATAACTGCCAACCTTCCTTTAAAATCGTTTGATAATATGATACTCCGTATCTCTTTGCGCCGGTTTTTTGCCGGCGCCGCGAATGAGCCCGGCCATCTTTTGAATGGACATTTCATAACGGGTTCCGGCGGCCCGGACGACATTCTCTTCCAGCATAATACTGCCGAGATCATCGGCGCCAAACCCCAGCGTTAGTTGTCCGATACGCTCGCCCTGCGTTACCCAGGATCCCTGAATATGCGTGATATTATCCATGTACAGCCGCGTCATGGCCAGCGTTTTCATATAGTCCCAGCCGGATGTCTTGACCCCGCCCAGCGCCGTATGGCCCGGCTGAAACGTCCAGGTAATAAAGGCCCGAAAGCCGCCCGTCTTGTCCTGCAGACGGCGAATCCGCTCCATATGCTCTATGCGCTGCGCCATGGTTTCCCCCAGTCCGATAACCATGGTAGCCGTACTTTCCATACCAATGGAATGTGCGCATTCCATGACATGTAGCCAGTCCTCCGTCATGATTTTTTTCGGGCTCACCCGGCGGCGCACTTCATCGACCAGAATTTCCGCGCCCCCGCCCGGCAAGCTGTCCAGCCCGGCCTCCTGCAGCCGCTTCAAGGTATCCAGCACAGAAAGACCCGCCTGCCGGGCAAAATGCTGAATCTCCGTAGCGGTAAAAGAATGAATTGTAATCGAAGGAAAGGTTTGTTTAATCTGCCGCAGCATCGTTTCATAATACGCCAGCCCCAGATCCGGATGCAGCCCTCCCTGAATCATCACCTGCGTACCGCCGGCTTCCACGGTTTCCCGTACCTTCGCCAGGATTTCTTCATTCGTCAACAGATAAGCTTCGGGATGTTTCCGCTGACGGAAAAATGCGCAGAAGCGGCATTCATTGACACAAACATTGGTATAATTGATATTGCGGTCTACGATAAACGTCACCGTATCGTCAAAACGTTTATGCCGTGCCGCATCGGCCTGACAACCAAGTTCCATCGGATCGCCATGCTGTAAAAGTTCCGTACCTTCCTGTACTGTCAATCGCATGTCTCTGCCCCTTCTCCCATGTTGTTAACCGCCCGGTAAAAAGTATCCCTTTCCACCGGTTCATACCCGGTTTCCCGGATCAGCTGCTGCAGCGCTTCCCGGGTGATACCGGTGTTTGTGCGAGCGCCGGCCGCATGAATGATTTTTTCTTTGCCAATGGTTCCATCGAGATCATCGGCGCCAAACCCAAGCGCCAGCTGGGCAATCGGCAGCGTCAGCATGATCCAGAAAGCTTTCACATGATCTATATTGTCCAGCACCAGCCGGGAAAGCGCCAGCATCTTCATATCTTCCCAAGCGCCGACGCGCTGGAGATGATAGGTTTTTCCCAGCTCTGTATGTTCCGGATGAAAAGGGAACAGCATAAATGCCTGAAAACCTTTGGTTTCGTCCTGCAGATCCCGTAGCGTAAACAAATGCTGCAGCCTTTCTTCAACGGTCTCAACATGCCCGTACATCATTGATGCATTGGTTCGGATACCCAGCTGATGTGCGGTTTTCATCGTGGCCAGCCACGCAGCCGCCGAAGCTTTTTTAGGGCAGATGATGGCGCGCACCCGATCGGAAAGGATTTCCGCTCCGCCGCCCGGCAAACTGTCCAGCCCGGCCTTCTGCAGGATTTCCAGCACCTCGCGCAGCGATTTGCCGGTTTGTCGGGAAAAATTTACGATCTCCACCGGCGTAAAAGCTTTTACATCCACCTGCGGCAAAGCTTCTTTTACCTGCCGCACCACGGAAACATAATAAGAAAACGGTCGGTCGGGATGCAACGCGCTGACAATATGGACCTCCGACAGCCGCTGCATCGTCCGGGCTTTTTCCAGAATATGCGCAATGTCCGCCGGTTCCATCACATAGCCCCGTTGGTCGCCCGCCGCGACCTGAAAGGCGCACAAAGGACAGTTTGAACTGCAGATATTCGTCAGATTGATATGCAGATTTACGGTATAAAAAACTTTCTTACCGCTTTTACGTTCTTTCATTTTACGAGCGCAAGCGGCCAAAAACAACAAATCATTATTTTCATATAACGCCAAGGCATCTGCCAAAGAAAGCCTTTCCCCATCCATAGCTTTCTGCCGCGCTTGTTCCCGATTCTTCATCCTTTTTGTCCCCTTATTCTTTGTGCTTACCTATTTCTGCCCCGTTGACGCTTCCCCAGCGACAAACAGGAACGGTCCGCACCCGCAAAAGTTGCTGGTACAGACCGCTCCTGCATCGAATGCCGGCAAAGCGCTCAGGCAAAGGTTCGCAAAATATTAAAATTACAGTCGCAGGCTGCCGGAACACGACCGGCTTCGCGAATCACGCGCAGAATCGTATCCTCGGTCAGCGCTGTCGGACTCGTCGCGCCCGCATCATGCAGGATTGTCTCCTTATGCACGGTACCGTCAATATCATTGGCGCCAAAACCCAAGGCCACCTGCGCTACCGGCAGCGTCAGCATAACCCAGTATGCTTTGATATTTACAAAATTATCCAGCATCAAACGAGAAATCGCCATGGTGCGAAGATCATCCCACATGCTGGTGCGGCCAACGGTCTTGCCCAACTCCGTATGCCGCGGCAAAAAAGGAAAACAAATAAAGGTCTGAAATCCATTGGTCTCATCCTGCAGCGCGCGCAGCTTCAACAAATGGTCTACCCGTTCTTCCAACGTCTCAATATGGCCATAAAGCATGCTGGCATTTGACTTGATGCCCATAGTATGCGCGATGCGGGCCACTTCCAGCCATTCATCCGCCGACGCTTTATGCGGGCACAGTTCGCCGCGAACCCGGTCCGATAAGATCTCAGCGCCGCCGCCGGCAATGGCCTGCAGCCCGCCTATATCTCGCAGCTGTTCCAGCACTGTGCGGACCGGTAGACCGGATATCTCGGAAAAATGCGTGATCTCAACTCCGGTAAAACCCTTGATATACAAGGAAGGAAAGGTCTCATGCAGCGCCTGTAAAATATCCAGATAATCTTCAAACGACCAATCCGGATGCAGGCCGCTGACAACATGCAGCCCGGCCAGATGCGGATTTTTCATTGCATCCCGCACGACGGCGATTGCCTGCTCTTTGGTCATCGCATAAGCGCCCGGATCATTTTTATCCCGACCAAACGCACAAAATTTGCAGCGTGAAGTACAGATATTCGTGAGATTCACATGACAGTTCACATTATAATAGACAATATTGCCGCACTTTTCCCGACGCACATAATTCGCCATTGCGCCCAGCCAGGCAATATCCGGACATTGAAACAAGCGGATTCCATCCTCCCGGCTAAGCCGTTCGGATTTCATGATTTTTGTTTCAATCGCAGTATAGGCATTCATCCCCAACAAAACGGTCCCCCCAAAACACTCCGGCATAGACTTCCTGCCGATACTTTCTATTTAAAAGTATATCATTTAATCGGACGGTTTTAAAGGAAAAAAACATTGGACCGAAACCAGACCGCATAAAATACCGCCAAACGGTTATTCTTTACTGGGAGCCGATTTGGCGGCAAAATAGGCATCTTTTTGCCGTTTCAACTGCTCCGCAAAGAAAACGGACTGTCCCAGATAATTCTCCGGCTGCATCAACGCGTCAATCTCGGCATCCGAGAGAACCGCATGAACCCTGGCATCACCTTTCAATAGTACATCCAACGGCGTTTCAGTTTCAAACGCCTGCATGGAAAGAGTATGCACGATCTCATGCGCTGACTGCCGACCCAGCTTTTTCCCCAGTTCCATCATCGCCGCTTCGGAAAAAATCAGCCCATGCAGCGCCTGCAAATTCCGCTGCATATGTTTTGGATATACCGTGAGATTCGTGAGGATATCAATCGCGCGTTCTGCCGAAGCGTCCAGAAGCGAACAAATCTGTTCCAAAACCACATTTTCTACCGAAGCGCTGCGGGGATCGCGCTCATGCTCCGTCTCCAGAGACTCCATCATCACCGCCGCGCAACCTCGGGCGATTTTCGCATTTGTGCTAAGTTCCATGGAACGAAACGGATTCCGCTTATGCGGCATCGTGCTGCTGCCAACCATTCCCTCCCGCTGCGGTTCTTCCAATTCGCCGATTTCCGATTTCTGCAGAGCGTACACTTCCGTCCCGATTTTCCCCAGCGTCGCCGCCATGATGGCCAGATCATTCACCAGTTCGGCATAATGACTGCGCGAAGACGACCAGGCAATCGGAGGAATCTCCAGCTGCAGTCGCGTCAAAAAGCCCTGCTGCACCCGCAGCCCATCATCGCCCAAAGACGCCAGCGTCCCAACCGCACCGGCAAATTCGCCTTTCAGAATGCGTTTTTTTCCTTCATACAGCCGGTCAATATTATCCCGTACCTCAAAGCCCCAGACCGCCATTTTATAGCCCAGCGTAATGGGCATAGCCTGCTGCCCGTTCGTACGCCCGGCCATAACCAGTTTCCGATACCGGTAGGATTGTTCCGCCAACACATCATATATTTTTTCAAAACGCTGCATCAAAAGCTGACAGGCTTCCCGCAGCTGCAAAGCTCCGGCTGTATCCAGGATATCCTGGGTTGTTGCGCCCCAATGCACATACTCTCCCGCCCCGTCGGCACAGATTGATTTATAGGCATGAACCAGAGGAACAAACGGATGTCCGGTGCGGTGAAAATCATCCCGCAGCGCTTGCATATCCACATACCGAACCTGCGATTTTTTAATAATTTCTTCCGCCGCGGCTTGCGGAATCAACCCCAGTTCCGCTTCTGTAGCCGCCAGCGCCGCCTCGCAATCCATTTGCTTTTGGATTTTATTGCCATCGCTAAAAATCTGCTTCATTGCCGTTGTCGTAAAATACAAGTCAGTTAACGTTGCTTCCTGGTATATATCCGCCATGTATTTTTTCTTCCTTCCTATAAAAGTCGGTACATTTTCGCCGGCCTGCCGCGCCGGCTAAGCGACTCCTGACCTGTTTCCAGAACTAAGGACGCTTTTTTCAGCCCGGCCAGTATCCGTTGAATATTGCGACTGGTAACATTTAGCTGCTGCGCCAACTGAGCGGCAGTAAAAACACTCCAGCCCATTTTGCGCACAATAAAAACAATCCGGCTGTAAGTCTGAATCGCTACATTTGCCTTACGCAAACGGGCCGTCAGCAGCGGCTCATCCGTTTCCGCCTGGTAACGAATTTCCTGACTTGTTCCAAATCCCTCAACCACTTTACCATCTTCAGCAACCATAATCAAAAGCTTATCATCCCGGCGCGCATTCGCCAGCGCTTTATGCGCGTTCAGCAAAGCGCCGTAAACTGTGGCCGCCAGCCCTACCCCGCTAAGAAAGCCAATATGATAATCAAACTGCAGTTTGGTGAGAACTTCCTGCAATTCATTGCTATATTTTTCGATAAACCCGCGGGACGCAAAAATTTCATAACGTCCATTTGCTTGTTCCGCCAGATAACCATCAATCTTCTGACAAAAATCCAGCACCCCGGCGCTAATTTTAAGTTCCAGTTGCTGCAGCTTGTAATAATTGCCCAACCGGCTGACTACCTCGTCGTAATCTTTGATCTCAATACATATCATTCCCAACTGACTGTTGCGAAACGAAAGCCCGGTCAGTTTTTGTTCCAACGTACAAATCGCCTGCCGCCGCGAAGACCGACTTACTTCTATGCGCTTACAGGGAATGCGCCGTTTCTCAAGCTGCATTTGGACAGAATGCAGCGTAGTAAAAGCGACATCGACCTTATGTGCCTGCCAGAGCCGCTCATGCTGTGCGACGATATTCAATACATCGTAAGGCATGGTATATTGCTGAAAATATATTTCATCGACCGGAATCTCTAACAAAGACAACGCTTCCCGAAAAAAATTTCCCTCGGATTGCGGGCAATCAATCGAAACGCGCAGTTTCTCCCGATGCGTTTCATACATATATTCCAGTAAATATTTATAAACTTCCAGCCCGGTCGTCTGCCCATAAGCAATATTATCTTCGGTTGGCAGTTGATCCCGGACCGCATAATAAGGATTCGGCCCCGTAAAAAGCCAGCCGTCGACATCATCGACATGCGTAGCTAAAATATCCTGAATTTCATCCAACCCATTATAAACATACGCTTCGTATTGATGATTGGCAGGATTCAGCGTACTTTCTGCCAAACGAATCATACGCTCGGCCGTAACCATAGATGAACTAATAACACCGATTTTAAGCATTATTTCAACTCCTTTTATGATATGGTATCATAAATTCACCCAGCATAAAGAAAATTCCTGCTTGTTAAAGCAAAACAAGCACAAGCATCAATATTGCAGCTATCAAGCAGGGAAGGGCCGTGCGCTTTGCCAGATCCATCGGACTGACGCCGCCCAGTTTGGCGCAAATGATCGTGACGCCGGCCACCGGCGACATGCAGCGGCCCAGCATACCAGCTGCTTGCACAGCCGCTCCCATATCGCCTATATTAAGGCCAAAAGATGCCGCATGCGGTGTCACCGTTCCATTAAAAGCCAGTACCGCCGCATTGCCCGAACCGGAAATCGCCGCTAATATGAAGGGGCCAAATACGGCGGAAAACTTGGCAATGGAAGCCGAATCGCGCATACCGGCAATCAGAGCATCCGTCAGCCCAATTCCGTTCATTCCCTGAATGAAGACAGCTGCTGCTGCAACCAGACAGACAATATCGCTAAAACCGGCGCCAGCGCCTTTAAAATAACGCGCTGCAAACTCTTTGGGATCCGGGCGCGTCACCAAAAGACAAATAAGGGTTCCAATAAGCATAGCATTGGCAATCGAAAGCGGTGGCAGCCAACCAACAACTGGACTAGATACAATAAGTAATACAATCGGAATCAAAGGTATACCCGCATAAAGATAATTAATCTTTTCTGTTGCAGACCTTTCAGCGACAACTTGTTTCCCGCGGACGGAATTTTCTTTCCGAACATAAGCGATTCCCGTCAGCAAAATACTAGTAGCAACTGTGCACAATAAAAGTTTAGGAAAAATTTGCATAATAAGCAGCATAACATCCATATTGGCTAAAGTGCCAACCTGCACAATAAAAGGACTGCCCGGACTCACGCTGGACCCCCATGTTCCGAGCAGCACGGCGCTGGCCGCCATCGCGGGATTGACCCCAGAACGGATCAACGTAGGAATAAGAATCGTTCCCACAGCTGCCGCCAGCCCGGCAGCGCTCAGCAGTGCAATGTTCATAAACCAAACCAAAATAACCGTAGCTGGCACCAAAATAAAGGTCATTTTACGCAGCCAGCCCGTAATCAATGAAACCAGGTTACCACTGCAACCAGTATAATCTAAAACAAAACTAAATCCCATGGTAAGGCAGATAATCGGTGTCAAAGAAGGATCAATCAGCCCCTTGCTGAACGCATTGACAGCTGGCATAATAGCGCCGCCGATAGTGGCCATAAGAAGCCCCGATGCCATAAGCACCAACCGCGTTTCATATTGTTTCACAATAGCATAAAAAGTAACAACAACAATAACAATACCTGTTAAAGCCATTCATATCGCTCCTTTATTTTTTCAGCAAACCACTGGCAACTGCCGACAGCAGCTGAGCTTCCAAGGTAAGCGCATGTTCATCAAAATCAAAATAAGAGTTATGATTCACAGCCGCCAGGGAACCACCGATAATCAGATAGGCTGCTTGTCCACCATGTTGCTGCACCCGTTCCATAAAATAGGAACAATCTTCACTGCCGCCGATATTTTTAAGGGTATCCAGCGTATCAAAAATGCCCAGACGATCGGCAACCGCACGAACATAATTAGAAAGCGCCGGCGTATTATTACCGCTGGCAGCGCCGCCGGTCTGCGTAATGTTCACTTTAACATCATACATCTGCGCCGCGCCGGCAACGATTTGCTGCGCACATTGATACATATAAGCATCAATCGCAGAAGTTGCGCCGCGCGTTTCGACTTCCATATGCGCCTGGGCAGGAACGACATTGCGGCCAGTCCCGGCATTTAAAACGCCGACATTAACTCGGGTACTGCCGCCGCTATGGCGAGTAATGGCCTGCAGATTGATGGCGGCATTAGCCGCTGCCAGCAACGCATTTTTACCTTTTTCTGGATCTGACCCCGCATGAACCGGCAGGCCGGTGAAATCGACATCAAACTTACTCGTCGCTAAAAATCCCTGTACATCGTAGCCAAGATAGCCGATTTTAGGCCGCATTAAATGCGCGCCTAACAGAAAATCCACATCATCGACAATGCCCTTGGCCGCCATACCGCGAGCACCGCGCACGCCTTCTTCCGCCGGCTGGAAAATAAATTTGACCCGACCACAAAGTTGATCTTTTAACGTCGCCAAAATTTCAGCAATCGCCAGCCCGGCCGAGGTATGTCCATCATGTCCGCAGGCATGCATACAGCCGGGATTGAGAGAAGCAAACCCTTCACGAAAAGGCCGGTGACGGGCGTCTGCGGCTTCTACCACATCATTGCAATCCATATCAAAACGCAGCGCGACCGTTTTGCCCGGTCGGCCAAAATCCATTGTACCGACGACGCCGGTGTAGCCGCCTTCCATTTGTCGCACCAGTTGCGGATCCGCGCCCTGCTCGACAGCCCGCCGCATATGTCCCGCTAAAACCGGGGCAGCAGGTACCCCCATACACTCTGCAGGGACTAAGACATCACGACCGAATTGTACCACATAGCCTAATTCACGCAATTGATGAATCACAATAGATGCGGTGCGAAATTCCGTCCAACCGGATTCCGGATGCTGATGCAGATCACGGCGGCGAGCCGTTGTTTTCTTTTCCAAGCCTTGTGCCAGTTGAATAATCTTTTTGTCTAAATCCATAGTATGGCCTCCTTGTATAAAAGCGAACTATTCTTTATATATTCTTTTAAAAAAAGAATATATTTTTTACGAACAAAAGTCAATAGTATTTTGAAGCAATTTATACATTTTAACAATCCTATTCTAGATGTCAGACAATATTCATTTTATCCCAGCAAATAAAAAAACTGTTGCCGCAGTCATACAACTACAGACAACAATTTTTTTCCAATCTACCCAGTTTCCGCTCCAGAGCAGAATTATAACATTACATCCCGGTTGCAGTCCTTGGAATAAATATACGCAAAGGGTTCCCGCCCGACACCGTAAGCCCCTTGCGGCACATAAGGTCCAAACCACATAAAATCATCTTTTTTGATTGGCATCCAGGTATTTTCCATAATATACATCCCGGCGCCGCTCAAAATATACGCGCCGTGTTCCTGTACATGCGTTTCAACAAAACCATGACAAGCGCCCGGTAAAAAAGAAAGGATATGCATATTCATATCAAAGCCCAGATCCTTCGGCAGTAGATCCTTGATAAAAACATTTTCCATGCCGTCATATTGTAAATAAGGCATCTGCTGAACATTGCCAGTATAAGGATAAGCCGTAACGTCGGCAAGAGGAATATAGCGCTGCTTGTAAAACAGGAACCGAGCCGGACCGGCGCAAGAAAACTCAATGCCGCCGCTATCAGCCGGCGAGAAAATATAACCACCCGCCGATAAGGTATACTCTTTTTCGGCGGCGCAACACTGTACCGTGCCTTCAATCACATATAAAAAACTTTCAATCCCCGCCTCTCCGGCCAAAGGCGCCGTGGAACAAGCGCCGGGTTCTGCAGCAACGACATATTGCACAAAGCTTGCGCCCATCTTTGGCGAAGCAACAATACTGACGCGGCAATTCTGAATTGCCGGAATCACATTATGAACCAGCCCGGCTTGGGGAATAATAGCATATAACCCCGGTTTTACAACAGCTCGGGTCGATAAAACATCCGTTGGATAACTCATTTTTCTTCCTCTCCATTCATTTGCTTAATTGTATATAACACAACATCCACCGCCTTGGCCAGATCTTCTGGCGCGCTGTATTCTTCCGGGCAATGACTGCGTCCGCCGCGGCTAGGAACAAATACCATCGCCGTGGGAATTTTCCGGGCCATAGGCAGCGCATCATGCCCAGCGCCGCTGCTCAGCGCCATAAATTGATAGCCGCCGGCAGCCGCCCCGGCGCTCAAAAATCCCTGCAAGCCTGCATCCATCGAGACGGGATCGACCGCCAAGGTACGCTGCAGCGTACAAGCAACGCCCCGTTTGCTTGCCGCAGTCTGCATGGCCGTCCGCAGTTCCTGCTCAATCGCCAAAATATCCGTCAGTTGGCGGCTGCGCACATCCAGTGACAAAACTACCGTTGCCGGCACGGTATTCACCGTATTCGGCGCAACCACACAGGAGCCGACTGTCGCCACCGCCCCGCTGCGCCGCCAAGCCGCCGCTTCGGCAGCCAGAACCAATTCCGCACCGGCCGCCATCGCATCATGCCGCAGGCGCATGGGAGTAGTTCCGGCATGATCCGCCTGCCCTTGAAAACAAACCTGATAACGGCGCATACCCACAATGGCATTGACAATACCCAGTTCGCAATGTTGCTGTTCCAGAACCGCTCCCTGTTCAATGTGAATTTCTAAAAAGCAGCGAATATCCGGCAACCGCCAGGCAGTCGTGAGGAGCGTTTCCGGAGCAAACCCAGCCAAGGTCATTGCGTCATAAATAGATAGGCCATCTTTATCTTTCGCACCCTTCAACTGCGCAACGGTCCACTCGCCCAAAAGCGCTTTGCTGGATAAAAACCCCTCGCCAAACCGTATGCCCTCTTCATCATTCAGAGCAATCACTTCCAACGTGTAATAAAGCTCCCGCGGTCGAAGCGTCCGGGCAATTTCAATGCCACAAATCACGCCGGCCACCCCGTCAAAAGCACCGCCGCAGACAACACTGTCATAATGGGATCCAAGAACAATACGGCGGGTACTGCGGCCCGGTAAAATTCCGTGTACCGCGCCGGTCATATCGACCGATACCACAAGCCCGGCCGCCTGCATGCAGGCAGTCAAATAGCCGATGGCTGCCGCCGCTTCTTTGGTAAACGGCAACCGAGTAACTCCGGTTGTATCGGCCGAAAATTGTTTCAGATCCATCAACTGCATGCCAATGCGCTTAGCTACTGCCTTGTGCATAAAACCGCCCCTTTTCCTATAGGCAGATTTCCTATTTAAATAGGCTTTTTATAGGCATACTGCCTAAATGAATACATATTCTTCCCTGTCTTCTGTGTTATAATACCCCAAAAGGAGGCTTGTTTATGCCAACTCTTCACTGGCTTTTACAGGAAAGTACGTTAAATAATTTACGGCTGCTGACCGGAATCTCCCATACGGAACAAGCAATCCGCAGTGTGAACGTATTAGACAATCCGGATGTATTGAAATGGTTCAAACGGGATGAATTGATTCTAACGACTGGCTTTGTTTTTAAAGATGATCCGGAACTACAGCGCACGATTATTCGCGATATGAAAGAAATTGGCTGCGCCGCGCTTGGCGTCAAAATCCGCCGGTTTTTCCGCAGCATTCCAGAACCATTGCTGGAAGAAGCCGAAAAGCTTGATTTTCCTGTTATCGAGCTGCCTTTTTTTTACGGTTTTGCCGAAATATCGCAACAAATTTTTCAGCAAATTTACCAAGAAAACCAAAAACAGCCGCAGCGGGAACAAGATTTTCTATTTCAGTTCATGAACGACGTATTACATCACGCGCCGCTTGCCGATCTACTGCAGCAGCTTGCCGCTTATCTGGACCATCCGGCTCTTTTGCTGGATATCAGTTATGCTCCGCTTATACTGTCGTCGGCTCTTAAACAGCAATTTCCTACCGCCGAGCAGTTGGCAAACATGACCGGCGCATTGTCCCGGTTTGCATTAGAAAAACCAAGATCGCCGATGTTGACCATACAGCAACAAGATTATTTTTTGCAGCTTTTACGATTACCAAACCAGACCGGATATCTGTGCATCCTGCATACCAAAAATGATTTTTCCGATCTGACCGACGCTTTTCTGCAAAAAATTTTACAACTGCTGGCCCTGGCTTACGAACAAAATAACATTCCTCGTATCAGCTATGAAAACCGTTCTTCCTTTTTCCTCCATTTTCTGATGCATCAGGAGAAAGCGAACCAGGAAGAAACCCAAAATCTCTGTGCTTTTTACGGCTTTGACTATTTAAAAGCCTGGATTTGCCTGACACTTTCCTTGCAAGATATCCCCGCCAAAGACAAGCCGCCTTTGCTGCAATCCCTGCATAAGCTTATGCCACAATATGTTCCGAATAAAGCCGCTATTTTTTTATGTGCGAACGATCATCTTTTTTGCTGTTTTTTCTTATTTCCGCTGCATTGCCACCGGCTGCATGCCTTACACGAGGTGCAAAAAGCCGCTGATGCGCTGCAGAAACGACTTGCCGCCATAATCCATACGCCTATTCTCATGGGAATCAGCGGCTGTCATGCGAATGTCAGCGATATACGGCAATCTTTGCAGGAAAGTCTGCAGTCCATGAACCTGCAGCAACAACTGCAGCTGACCGGGCCGGGATCCTATCTGCAGCAGCTCCCCAGCCATCTGCTGGCTGCCTATGGCAAAAATACCGGACGCATTCTCAAGCATAACCTGCTAAAGCCGCTGTTGGATTTTGATCAGAAATCTCATTCCGACTTAACTTATACGCTGCAGGTTTATTTCGCTTGCAATTACAATGCCAGTGCTGCCGCTAAACGCCTGTATCTTCACCGTAACACCATGCTGCATCGACTGGAAAAAATCAAAGAACTGCTGGATGTTGATTTTTCCGATGCTCAGGAAAATTTTCTCCTTTATCTTGGTTTATTAGCACTGAAGCTCACTCATTAGCCAACGCGATCAAAGTATCAGCCAGAACATCAGTGCCTGCCGCTATATCGGCAAAATCGGTCCATTCCTCCGGACTGTGACTGATTCCCTTCCGACTGGGAACAAAGACCATCGCCACAGGAGCAAACTCGCCCACCAGCATGGAATCATGAAAAGCGCCGCTAATGGTATATTCATAAGGAACTTCATTTACCCTACAGGCCCGCTCCAGCTTTTGCATAATGCCCGGATCACAATGCATCGGATGATCGTTATTATATTCCGTTACCTGAACCGATACGCCTCGGCGCTGCTGAATTTCAGAAATTTTCTGCCGCAGCTTACAAACAAGTTTATTTTTACAATCATAATCCGAATCCCGAATATCCACGGAAAATTTCACCTGTCCGGGAATCACATTGACGGCATTAGGAATAACTTCCATCCGGCCAATGGTGGCCGTCGTATACTCGCTTTTTGATTCTCGGCCCAAAGCTTCCAGCGCCAAGGCAATTTCACTGGCAGCCATCAAAGCATCGCAGCGCTCCTGCATACTAGTGCCGCCGGCATGTGACTGTCGCCCGGTCACCTCTACATCAAATACACTGGGAGCGCAAATGGTTTTTACAATACCGACTTTTTTACCGGCTTTTTCCAAAGCGCCGGTCTGATCAATATGCAGCTCAACCGCACTGTAGACCTCCCCTTTATGCACCGGCACTGCATCAAAATTCTGGACGGAAAAACCTAGTTCCGCCAACACATCGTATAAGCTGTTGCCAGCATCATCATAAAGTTTAGCCGCCTGTGATGCGCTGAGTTTACCGGCCATGGCCCGGCTGCCCAGACAGCCAAGCTTAAACCGGGTCGGTTCCTCAGATGTGTAAATGACCACGACCAGGTTACGCCGAATGGTTTTTTTTGCGGCCCGCAGCATGCGCACCACTTCCATTCCGGCTACCACGCCGCTCATACCGTCAAACATCCCGGCATGCAGCACCGTATCAATATGAGAACCGGTCCATACCGGCGGCAAAGCCGGCTCTGTTCCCGAATACACGCCAAAAACATTGCCAATAGCATCCTCATGTACCTGCATACCCAATTTTCCCATTTCATCCTTTACATATTCACGCGCCTGTACTTCCGGTTTAGTAAACAGAACCCGAGTGGTGCCAAATTCCGGCGTGGAATTAAACACATTGATATGTTCCAGCCAATGCTGAATATTGTCTGCGCTTGCTTTGACGTTCTCCATCCATTTCGCCCCTTCACATGACATTCTGCGGCTTTCCCGCCAGCCAGCTCCGAATATTTTCAAATGCGATAACCGCTCGTTTTTCTAATGCTTCTTGCGTAGCAAAACCGATATGCGGTGTCAGCAGCACATGCGGCGCCTGCAGCAAAACATGATCGGCGGCAATCGGCGGTTCATTTTCAAACACATCGACAGCCGCTCCGGCAATCTGCCCGCCAGCCAGTGCTGCAGCCAGCGCCGCGCTATCAACCACTGGCCCGCGGGCGGTATTGATCAGCACCGCCGTTTTTTTCATTTTTGCCAGATTCACCGCTCCGATGAGTCCCTTGGTCGCGGCTGTCAGCGGCACATGAATAGATACGATATCGGACTGCGCCAGCAGTTCATCCAGCGCGACAAAGTGCACGCCGCTGACCGTTTTCGGCGTCCGGCTATAAGCGTATACATCGCAGCCAAAAGCCCGGGCCAAAGCCGCCGTCTGCAGGCCAATCGCGCCGGCGCCGACAATGCCAAATTTTTTTCCACGCAGTTCCCGACCTAAAAGTCCCACCCGGTTTTTACCATTGCGCACCGCCGAATCAGAAGCCATCAGCTGTCGGTACAAGGCAATGACCAAGCCGATGACCAATTCGCTGACCGCTTCATTGGCATATCCGGAACAGTTACAAACGGTAACTCCCTTCGCCTGACAATAGGTGACATCGACATGATCCACACCAGTAAATGCCACGCTTAAAAGCTTTAAATCCGGACACTTTTCCAGTACATTCTGCCGAAAAGGCGTATTGGCCAGCATAACAACCTCAGCTCCCTGCGCCCGGGCAATTTTTTCTTCATCATGCAGCGCCGGCGTATTGTAATATATCAGTTCGCCGCCATCGGCAACGATTTGATTTTTCAAAGCCACAGCCTGCATTTCACTAATTCCCAAAGGTTCTAATATGACAATTTTCATCTTTTTTCCTCACTTTCCTCCATTGAATGAAGCCATTGGCCTTCTGCCGGACCACAGATCCGACCGTGATCGCAAATCCTATGCCCGCGCAAGAAGGTCATAACCGGCAGCCCCTTGCCACGGCAGCCGCAAAAAGCAGAAAAAGGATTTAAATACTGCAGGGATGCCGGTGTAATTTCCCATTCCTGCTCTGCATCCATAACGATAAAATCTGCATCAAATCCGACTTGCAGCGCGCCTTTACGGCCATACAGGCCAAAAATTCCGGCAGGGTTAGCCGCCATACAACGGGCAAGCAAAACTGGCGACGCCTGTTTTTTATTGACTACGAAATCCCAAAACAGCTGCACCGCAGACTGAACGCCGCTAATGCCGCCCCAAGCGCCAAAGGTTCCCTTTTCGCCTGTTTCCTCTTTTTCCTCAATTGCCGAAGGAGAATGATCGGAGCAGATACAATCCAGCGTCCCATCGAGGACATATTCCCACAGTGCTTCAGCCGCCCCCGGTTCACGCAGCGGCGGCGAGCATTTAAATGCCGTTCCCCGCTCAAGTAAATCCTGCGTGCTAAATAGTAAATAATGCATACAAGTTTCGGCGCTAACCGGCAGCCCCCGCTGTTTCGCCCGACGAATCTGTTCCGCCACCTGCGGATGTGAGACATGGCAGATATGCGCCCGTCCGCCGGTTTTTTCCACCAGCCGAAGGATATCGTAAACCGCTTTTTCTTCCGCTTCAACCGGCCGCGCCGCCAGATAATCCTGCCGTCCAATCTGGCCGGCAGCCAGCCGCTCTGCTTCGCCTGTGCGAATCATTACATAATCTTCACAATGAAAACCAGCTAAACCATGCAATTTTTTCAAAATTTGCAGCCGCTGCTCAATCTCATCCAGCCGCAGTTCGGTATAATCTTTGCCAGGATCACACATAAAGCATTTAAAGGCTATGGCGCCCCCCGCCTGCAAATCAGCTAAAGCGGCTGCATTGGTACGAATCAACGCTCCCCACAGGGCATAGTCTACATATGCACGGCCTTGCAGTCCGGCTTTTTTTTGCGCAAAAATCGCGGCGTCAGCAACCGCCGGCTTGTTCTGCATCGGCATATCAAAAACGGTCGTTACCCCGCCGATCGCCGCCGCACGACTTCCATGCGGAAAATCTTCTCGCCAAGTATACCCCGGATCATTAAAATGCACATGGTCGTCAATCGCTCCAGGCAGCAAATACTTGTACTGTAAATCAAGTGTTTCCAGGGCATCCGGCATCTCTGCCAAGGGAAGAACCGCAGCAATGCGTCCATCTTTGACTGCCAGATTCCCCATCTTCACTTCATTGACAGTGACTAACCGCGCATTTCTGACCAGTAAATCCATCATCAGAATTACCCTCCTACTTTGCTGTCACTAACCCGGCGTCAACCGCTTTCAGCAGCGCCGGATCTGCATACTTTTTAAACTCCGGTTTAAGCGGGATGTTCTTCATCTCATACATAAAACCAGCCATTTCATCACAAGACTGCACGAAATGATCATCCAGCTGCATATTGTATTTGTTTTGCGCCATGATCGTCTTCACCTGCGCTTTATCCAACTTGATTTCCTGCGCAACGATTTCAGCCGCTTCATCCGGATGCTCATTGATAAACAATGTAGCTTTTTTCAGCGCCCGCAACATAGCCTTGATTTCCTCCGGATGCTCTTGTAAAAACGAATCCGAAACCTGCATCGTCGTATAAAAACTTAGCCACTGCACATCGCCCTGTTTATCGCCCAAATAAGATTTCAATCCGCTGAACAACAACTTGCCGTTATTTTTGATTGCGTTGCTTACCCATGGTTCCCAGCATGCCATGGCATCAATATCTCCATGCTCCATCGCCGCCAGCTGATCACTGGGATTCAGCGTGACAAATTGAATTTTCTTGATATCAACGCCCATTTCTCGACACATATTGCGAATAGCAATCAACACGCCGGCGCCGGAAGCAATACCAATTTTCTTACCTTCCAGATCTTTGGCATTAACAATATGGGCGCGGCTGCTGGCAACAACACATTGCGTATTGCCAATATCTGCCATAGGAGCGACAATCTTAACGCCAACATGATTCGCAGCCAAGGCAATATCTGTGTAAGGCGACTCAAAAGAAACCTGCGCGGTCCCGCCGGAAATCAACGGAGAAATATCGCCGCCGGATTGAACAAATTTATTGGTAACCTTCAGCCCCTCTTCTTTAAAATAACCTTTTTTATCCGCGATAATCTGCTGCGCCGAAATCTGCGGATCCATCACTCCATAGGCAACAATTTCCACTGCAGCCGCCTTGCCCTCGCCGTTTTTAACCGCCGGTTTCTCCGAACCACAACCGATGAAAACACTTGCCGCCAGAACCGCGCATGCGCCGATACTCATCATTCGTTTGATATGCATGAAAAACGCCTCCTCATTGCACCGGAATACTTACTTCATCCGGAAATATTTTTTTCATCATACTGGCAGAGAAATAACTGTCAACAGCCGGTACGGTTTTAATGTTCTTCATGTCCAGCATGAAATCAGCCATATGATTAGCGCCGTCGATAAATTGCTGATCAACCTGCATAGAATAGACATTTTCCTGCATAATGCGCCGGCATTCACTTTCATCAATGTGAATGCGATCCGCAATGATTTTAGCCGCTTCCTGCGGATGCTCATTAATATAAATTGTCGCTTTATGCAAAGCCCGCAGCAACTTTTCTATGACCTCCGGATGGCTCTTGTAAAAATCATCGGTCACCTGAACGGTCATATAAAAATCAATCCAGTGCACATCGCCTGCCGCCCCCGGAATGTTCGAATGCGTACCGCTGAACAGCAGCTTTCCCCCATGATCGATAGCCTTGCCAACCCAAGGTTCCCAAGCAGCCATTGCGTCAATATCGCCCCGATCTAAAGCAGCCAATTGATCCGATACCTGTAAATTCACAAACTGGATTTTATGAATATCCGTCCCGGTCGCTTGACACATATTACGAATGGCAATTAATACGCCGGCTCCATTAGTCATGCCGATTTTTTTGCCCTCCAAATCCTTGCCGCTCTGAATCTCCAGTCCTTTACGGGCCACTACGCTCTGCGTTCCAGCCGCATTCACCAGCGGTGCCAACACTTTAATCGGCACGCCATTGGCCGCCACAGAAATATTATTATAAATTGAACCAAAACAAATCTTTGCATCGCCGCTAGCCACCAGCGCGGCATTTTCATCCGGCCCCGTCATCAATTTATTCTTGATGTCCAGTCCTTCTTCTTTATAATAACCCATTGCTTCCGCAATAATTTGCTGCCCGGATACCTGCGGATCCAGTTCGCCATAGGCAATCAGCTGGGTCTCGTTCCCCGCCGCAGTCTTGCTTTTCTCGGCTGACGACGACGCCGGTCCGCCGCAGCCTGAGAGTATGCCAACCGCAGCCGACACACAAAGCCCGGTCATAAAAAACTTTCGCCACTTTTTCCAATACGATTTTTTCTTTTCCATCTCTCATCCCCGCCTTTACTATTTTTCTATAGCTCTATCTGTTCCCGCTTTTTTCCAACGGAACAGTCTTTTTTCAATGAGCGTCAACAGCCCATAAAAAAGCGTGTATTCTAAACCAATAAGCGTGGCGGCCAAAAACATATCCGCCATTTTGAACCAATTCTTGGCATTGACAATAATATACCCCAACCCAGAAGAAGCCCCCATCATTTCCGCCACAACCAGTGCAGAAAAAGTCAACGCCAGACTGATTTTCATACCGGCAAAAATATGCGGCAGCGCCGAATTCAAAATCACTTTGGTAAACACCTGATACTGTGTTGCGCCAAGACTTCGCGCCGAACGAATCAAAATCGGATCGGTGTTTTTAATCCCGTCAATAATATACGTAATCAAAGGAACAAAAGTTGCATAGGCAATCAAAGCAATTTTGGACATTTCTCCGATGCCAAACCAAATGAGAAACATGGGTAAAAAAGCAAAAATTGGAATTGGCCCAACCATATTCAAAATAGGCGATACCAGATTATCCACATCGCGCCGGGTGGCAATTAATACCCCGAGCACCACGGCAATCACTACGCCTATGCTAAATCCAGCCAGCATCCGATAAAAGCTCATGCCAATATGATTGAGCAGCGTCCCATCCTGCAGATAAGCATAACCGGTCTGCACAACCATCACCGGCGACGGCAAAAACACCGGGTTAAACCACAGGCTGACAGCATTCAGATAACTGATGATCTGCCAGATGCAAAAGAAAAGAACCAGCGACAACGCCTTCAAATAAGTATTTACCCCGGCTTTACGTTCTTCCATAATTTTACGGGGGACAATATCTTCCTCAAATACCGGCTCAGCCATATATTGTGACAATGCCAGCGCCTCATGCACCGAAATCAACTCCTGCGCTGCCGGAACAAATACGCTTTCTTTAACCGTGTCCATAGAGAACGCCTCCTCCTTCACTCGGCAATCATACTTTCCTGACCATTCCCGGTCAGATTCGCAGAAAACAAATCTACATAATACAAAAATTCCGGAGAACGGATATCGCGCGGCCGCGCCAGGGCAATGGTCGTATCCATGGCAATCTGTCCCTCCTTAAGAATAACTACCCGATCGGCCAGGTAAACAGCTTCCGGCACGCTGTGCGTAATAAAAAAAATAGTCTTTCGGCTGATCTGCCAGATGCGAATCAGTTCCTTACGCATCGTATCGCGCGTAAGAGCATCCAGCGCGCCTAAAGGTTCATCCATCAACAGCACTTGGGGATCGTTTACTAACGCCCGGGCAATGCCAACCCGCTGCGCCATGCCACCGGAAAGTTCTGCCGGATAAGCGTCTTCATAGCCTTTTAGCCCGACCATTGCTATATAAGCAGCCGCCACAGCAGCAGCATCCTTACGTTTTTTAATCCGCAGACCAAATTCAACATTTTCGCGGACGGTATACCAAGGAAAAAGCGCATGCTGCTGAAAAACAACGCCCCGCTGTTCCGAAGGACCTTGAATATCCACACCGTCAACTGAAATCCGGCCTTTATCTGGTTTTAAATAGCCAGCCAGCAAGTTTAACAAAGTGGATTTTCCACAGCCGCTTTTTCCTAAAACACAAATAAACTCCCCGGTGCCGATTTCCAGGTTAATGTCTTTTAAAATATATTTTGGCTGTCCGTTGGCTTCGTCAAACGCCTTATGAATATATTGAAATATAACACCCATAACCATCCCTCCCACAAAAAAAAACGCAAGGCAAACTTTTTACAGTCTGCTTTGCGTCTCTGCAAAGATTCATATCAAATGGAATATATTCATTATAGGCAATTTTGTTCCCACTGGCTATGTGCATATAGCCTATTGTAAGATATTTTCATCATGCATATAGCCCATTAAAATTATCGCTGGTTAACGAAACCGACTCGCGTTCCACTCTTACTCTGCTTCCGAACCGTCAGTTGTATCAAAAAAACCTTGGCTCACGGGTAACATCAATTCCCCAGTATTTTTTAAAGATAAAATTCGCATAGCATTCAGCACGGCTAGAACCATCACCCCGACATCGGCAAAAATAGCCGCCCACATATTGGCCAGACCAAGGACTCCAAGAATAAGGCAAACCGCCTTCACTCCGAGAGCCAGCACAATATTCTGCCGCACAATCCACAGTGTTTTCCTTGCAATCGCCATGCCCAGGCTGATTTTTACCGGATCGTCATCCATCAGCACCACATCAGCGGCCTCGATGGCGGCATCCGACCCCAGCGCGCCCATGGCAATGCCAACATCGGCCCGAGCGAGTACCGGCGCGTCGTTGATGCCATCGCCGACAAAGGCTAGTTTTTCTTTGAAGCCTTTACCGGCCAACAGTTTTTCCACTGCCGTGACCTTATCTGCCGGCAGCAGTCCGGCCTCATAGGCATCAACGCCAACAGCAGCGGCCACGGCAGCGGCGGCATCCGGCGTATCCCCGGTGAGCATCACCGTGCGCCGGACGCCGGCTTTCTTTAAAGCGTCAACAGCAGCTGCTGCCTGCGGTTTTACAACATCCGAGACAAGAATGCTGCCCGCATATCGGCCATCAACGGCGACATGGACGACCGTTCCGGACTGCAGCGCTTCCGACACCCCCAGCCCCAGCTGCTTCATGAAGCGGGCATTGCCTGCCGCCACAGAATGACCGCTCACCATCGCCCGAACCCCGTACCCGCTCAATTCTTCATATCCAGTAACTTCTTCCAGCTGCCGTTCTGGCGGAAAAGCAGCTTGCAGACTGCGGCTAATGGGATGCTGCGAATAGCGTTCCACCCCGGCGGCATAAGCCAGAAGCTCATCTTTACTCATGCCTTGCGGCTTCACCTCGGTAACCTCAAATACCCCGCGCGTAAGCGTGCCGGTCTTATCAAACACCACATAGTTTGTCTGCGCCAGAGCTTCCAGATAATTAGACCCTTTGACGAGAATCCCCTTGGCTGAAGCCGCTCCGATGCCGCCAAAAAAGCTTAGGGGAATTGAAATGACCAACGCGCACGGACAACTGATGACCAAAAGGATCAGCGCCCGTTCCAACCAAACCGACCATAAGGGCGCCTCGCCTAACAGCAGCCGGCCCACAGGCATTCCCACTGCGAGCAGCAATGCGCCAAGACAAACCGCCGGCGTATAGACGCGAGCAAATCGCGTAATAAAATTTTCGGCCCGTGATTTTTTCATACTAGAATTTTCGACGAGTTCCAGAATCTTTGCCGCCGTCGACTCTTCCGCCGCCTTCGTTGTGCGCACCCGCAGCACGCCCGACAGATTAATACAGCCAGACAGCACGGCCGCTCCGGGACCGACATCGCGCGGCAAACTTTCCCCCGTCAGCGCATGCATATCAAGGCTCGCGGTTCCTGATAAAACAATGCCGTCAATCGGCACCTTTTCTCCCGGCCGAACCACAATAACCGTTCCCGGTACGACTTCATCCGGATCAACCCGCTCGATTGCGCCGCCTAGTTCCCGGTTGGCATAGTCCGGGCGAATGTCCATAAGCGCCGTTATGCTCGCACGGCTGCGTCCCACCGCAATACTCTGAAACAGCTCGCCCACCTGATAGAACAGCATCACCGCCGCTCCTTCACGGTATTCACCCAAAAGCATCGCGCCTGCCGTGGCGATCGCCATTAAAAAATTCTCATCGAAAATCTCCCCTTGCACAATCCCCCGTATTGCTTGCCGCAGGATATCGTAGCCTATAATGAAATAAGGGATTAAATACAGCCCGGCCCGTAACCAGCCCTCTGCCGGAAAAAACTCCAACCCGATCAATATTGCCATTACGGTCAGTATACGCCCCAACGTCCATTTTTGCCTGGCATTCATAGAGCAGCCCTCCTAGCGAATGACAATCTCACAATCCGGCTCAATTCTTTTAAAAACGGCCTGTACTTGCTCCATGACCGCCAGCGGATCGGCCCCGGCGACAAAATCAATCACCAGTTTCTGGCTCATAAAACCGATGGAAGCTGCCGCCACGCCCTCTACTTTTGCCGCAGCCGCCTCCATCTTCAGAGCACAGGCGGCGCAGTCCACAGCAATCTTGTATTTCTTTGTCATATCGCATTCCCCCATTGATTATTTATTATTTCCTTATATGAACATTTAATCATATGTTGATAAAAAAATCAACCCCTATCAATGAATATTTTTTCATCTTTCCCATAACCATACCAGGCAAAAAGCGCCGGTACGACAACCATTACAACAGCTGTCAAAACCGGCGCTCTGCCTTCTTCTTTAGGCGTGATGCTTCCAAGGGCACGCACTGTCAATCCATCCGTTCTCTGATATCTTTTGTCAAAAACCGAGCCGGCAGTAAAATATGCAGCAGCCCCAGCGCATGCGGCGCATCGGCAAGCAACAATCCGGCAACGGGTTCGCCGTTCTCCATGTCAAGATAATAATCTGCCGGCACAGTATCCAAAAGGTAGCCCGGTACTCGTTCCGGCAGCAGACGTTTTGCACCGTCAGCCGCAAAAACACGGGCCTCGCCGGACATAACCATCGGCTGCAACGCCGCCGGGGAAAGTGGCTCCAGCGCTGCTGTCAATGGAATCCGTTCGCCGTCGCTCTTATCATAAACCACGCCATGCACCATATATTCCCCGTGCGCCGTACCAGAAACATAGGAATACGTTGTCAGCTGCAACGAAAGAATCTGAGCATTTTCATAGTGAATTGTATAATTCATCCGAATATGCGCTTTTTTTTGCACAGCCAGCTGGCACTGTGCCACGACATACGCATAAATATCCGCATTGATTTTTTCATCAGCCGCAGCATGCTTGTGCCCAAGCAGCACCGGATAGGTTAGATCCATACCAGACGGCTGCAGCCGCTGGCCGCTCACCTCACTAGAAAAAACGGCCGCCTGCGCTGCCCTCATTCCCCATCCCATGCTGATCACCAGGATACCCACAAAAAGAAAACCGATGATTCTGCGCCATACAAACATAAGTAACTCCCCTCTGCCGCCTTTACGCACAGCCCATTTTACAAAGATTGCCGTTCAGCTCTTTCCGTGGGCACTTCCGACGGCCGGTCTGACCCGGACTGCCGCAGCGCCGCGCTTAATTGGTTCAAAAGAATCTGCATCGGCTGCTGCGACGGAGGCGCCGACGACGCCAATAACGCCGTCAATTTTGCCGGATGCCGGGATGCCGCCATCAAAAAATCCACCACATAGTCTGAAAACAGCATTTCCTGTTCATACAGCCGCCAAAAAGCCTTCAGATTATCCGTTGGGTCAATATCATATTCAATACGACGTAGAAGAATTGACAACCGGGAACGCACCGCCGGCGAATACAATGCTTTCAGCGCCGCACTCTCCGCTGTGGAACGACACGCCCTCACCAACCATGTCTGCGTAGACAAATCATTCTGATAATTATCAAACCCCGCTTTCTCCCAAGCAGCCGTTACTGCATCCGGCATATCCTGCCGTCCGGGCGCAAAAACGACTTCTTTATACATCGAAACGCCCAAAATTCTCACGACTTCGGGTTTCGCCAGCGGATGTGTGCAAAACGGCGAAAAATGGCCGCGGCGCAGTTCATCGAGAATACCGCTGTAGCGAATGTTCAAAAAACTGGTCAGCAAACACCCGGTTGGTTTGACAAAATAGCCCAGCCCGGCGGTAATATCTTCTGGCTCGACTAACGCTTCCAGATAATGATCCGCCAGAATATAATCAAAAGACTCCGCCGGATACGGCAGCCGTTCTCGTCGAAAATCCAGCCCATTCCAATGGATTCCCAACCCCTCGTACACAGGCTCGCTGCTTTCAGCCGCATCAGCGGCAACGGCATAAAGTTCAGCCTGCGGCATCAGCCGCCGCAGTTGCGGTAAATAATGGCTGCTTTCCAATGTCAGAACACAAAGTTTTTCTTCTGTCGGTATCAGAAAATGTAATAAATCCTGTTCCATGCGTCTACTCCCCCGCAATTGATTCCAGCTGTTTTTGCCAGCGGCGCCAGACTTTTTCATAGCCTGTTTCCCAATCCTCTATATATCCGGCCGGGTCCATCAGCGGCGATTGCTGCATACGAGTTCGCAGCGTCCGATGCAATGCATCCAAACGCGGAACGTTCTTCGCCAACGAAATCGCCGCCGTCACATAACCTTCATCCGAATCTGACGCCAGGTCGCCAAGCTGCAAATTTGATAAAATGCTCCAGCCGAAGCGCGTGCCATGCCGCCGGCCATAACGGCTAACGACCGGCACCCCCATATAAAGAGCCTCACAAGTCATCCCGCCGCCCGTATACGGATAAGTATCCAGAAGAATATCTGCCCGACGGTATTCCTTCCAATAATCGACGGATCCCGGCTGCAGTTCAACCTCCTCTGGAGCAAAACCCGCCCGCAAAACGCGCTGCGCCATCCACGTCTGCCTTTGCGGATAGGCCGTTGTATCTTTAAGTAACAATCTGGCTCCCGGCACCGCATGAAGAATACGCCGCCAAAGCACGAGCATGGCATCCGTAATCTTTGCATAGTTGTGAAAACTGGCAAATAACCGCGGGCCGGCAATATCCAGAGGAAAAGGCTGCGGCAGCCCCGCCGGCGGCGTGTAACAAAACTGCGTGCGCGGCAGCGGCAGCGGCTGCTCGACAAATTGATCGGCAGCGCCATCTGCCAGACAATAACGATCCGTCAGCAAATAGTCGACAGCCGGCAGCCCGGTCGTATCGAACCACCCCAGCGCCGATATCTGCACCGGCGCTGGGCGGTAAGCCATGAGCATCAGCGTTTTGCCGCCGTCCGTATGACCGCCGAGGTCCACCAGGATATCCACACGATCTTCATAAATTTTTGCCGCCGCGGCGGCATAATCATCGCCCGCAAGGCTGCGCCAACCGTCAGCCCTGGCGCGAAATTCCGCGGTTACCGCATCCGTCCGCCTAGTCGTATCATAGCCATACACCTCATAGCGCGTTCGATCATAGTCGGTAAAAAATGGTTGACAAAATCGGCTCACCGTATGCTCGTGAAAGCTGGGAGACAAATAGCCAATCCGCAATTTTGCCTTGGACCGGAATGCATGTCTGTACGTTGGAATCGCCGCCAGCATATGACCATACGCCGCATGTTGTTCGCGCATCATAGCATCGGGAATCCCCGCCGCATAATGCAGGCAAAACAAATAACTGCTATAATGCTGCAGCTGCGCCGACAAAAATCGGTCATGACTGGCCGCGTCCCAGTACACAGCAGCCGCAGCAGCGCCGTCGCCCAAAGCATACCAGGCCATGCCATATTTCTCATCCAGCCGCCAGCCGTCACGCTGCAAAAGCGCCTGACTGCCCGAGCGGCGAAGTCCGTCCAAAGCCGTCAACGCGGCCCTGGCTTCTCCGCCCGCCAGCAAACGGTCAATCCGCTGCAGTTCTTTTTCTTCTGCCGCTGTCATACGATTTCCTCCCGCAGAGTAAAACAGGCAATCTCCGGCGGGCAGCCAAACCGATACGGAAACCAGCTGCCATTGCCGCTGTGTACATACCCCCAAGTAGACTTCACCCGATAGAGGCCCCGCATATACTTAAAAAGGGGCGGCACGATCGGTATGCCAAACAGCCCCAGTTGCCCACCATGCGTGTGCCCGGTCAATACCAAAGACACCCCATGAGCCGCTCCCTGATCAATGAAATCCGGATGATGCGCCAAAAGGACCGTCATCGCATTGGACGGAATCCCCTGCAGCGCCTCATCAGTCATACTTTTCGCTAACGCATCAAACTTCGCCCGGTCATGCGGATAATCGGTCCCGGCAAAATACAAGGGTTTTTCCCCATCCACCACACAAACATTATTATTCAGCAGGACATGAATATGGGTTTTAGCCAACGCTTCCCTTGTCTTCCGGATATCGCGAAAATATTCATGATTCCCATAACAAAACCAAATGCCGGCCGGAAAACGCTGCCGATAGCTGTCAACAATCGCTGCCGCATCCGCATTCATGGCATCATCATCGAAAAGATCGCCGGTAATCACCAGTGCCGCACCCCCGAGGTCAGACGCCTGCTCCAGCAGTTTTTTCAGCATTGACAGAGAAAAAAATAACCCTAAATGAATATCGCTGAGCTGTACCAACCGAAAGCCATCCAACCCTGTGTTCTGCCCAGCAATCCCTATGCGCTGCTCCCGCACGACCTGCGCCGTACGTTCCTCCAGCCCGCCATAAGCCGCTGCAGCTGCCGCCGCCAAAGGATACGCCGCCGCATGCGTCAGCAATTGCCGCCGTGACCGGTCCAGAGGAGCCGCCGCCAGTTTCCGGTAACACCATCGTCCCAGCCGGCTTAGCAAAATAAAAACGCCTAAAATCAGCTGAAACATAAACGCTAGCGTAAAACCAAGCATCGCCGGTCCGTCAACAGCATCAGGAATCGGAAAAAAGTATCCAACCGCCAGAGCCGCTGCCAGCAGGCCATCAAAGAATAACAGCTTCCGGCAAAAACGACGAGCGCGCTGCCGATCGGCAAACAAAGACGGCAACATGCGCTGAATAAAAAACATTACGCTGAATAAAACTACGCATAAAGCAGTAAAAAAAATCATGCCCGGTCTAATCAATCCAATTCCCCCATCAACAAGATAAATTTATTGTAACACATCTGCCTGAAAAACAAAAAAAAGAGAACCGGCAACACCGATTCCCGAAACACACAACATAATATAACAATCACACTTCGCCGCGCAGATGAGCCAGTTCAGCTTGCTTTTCACAGTAATACCACCGAATGGATCTGCCAATGGCACACCGAATGGCGTCAAGCTTTCCCTGCTGTGCAAGTTTCTTTAGCCTGCTGGCATCAAATCCGCTGATCGATAGATAACTAGCCGAAATGAACCCTCCCCGTTTCAAAAGATTGCGGTAATCCGCACTGTCACGTCGGTCCATCACTACGTTCCTAATTGCCATAAATATCCCCCCATCACAATTTGTGTGAGCTGTATTTACAGTCCATCTACGACGACACGTCTATTATAGCACAACTATGTAAGTTTGTATACATGATATTTACATATGATTACTTTTTTCGTTGTTTTTTCCTATATAGGTGTATACATATACACCTATAACAAGCATTTGATTTGTCAGGACGCTTTTTGTCCGCGCTTTACTTCCGAAAACAGCCTGATAAAATGCCATAATACCTTGTTCTATCTTAAAATAATGTATCATTTATTTTGTGGCACACTTGATTGCCAGCAGGAAATTCACACCCTGTCAGCGAAATATCCAGTCATATGAAATAATTTTTCTTGAGGGAGGTCTGTCTTATGCCTTTAATCACTTGGAGCCAAAATTTCAGCGTTGATATTGCGCAATTGGACGATGAACACAAGAAACTGATCGACATGATCAACTCGCTGCATGACGCTATGAAGCAGGGCAAAGGAAAAGATGCCATGGGGCCGCTACTGGACGCGCTTACCAACTATGCCGCCACGCATTTTTCCCATGAGGAAGCGCTGATGGCCCAATATCAATACCCGGAATACAGCAAACACAAACAGATTCATACGGACTTCGCGAACAAAGTCGTCGAATACCGACAGCTCTATGAAAAGAATCTGCTGCCGGCCACACATCTTTTAAATACGCTTCGCGACTGGCTGATAACCCACATTTGCGATACCGACAAACAATATCGTGCATGTCTAAAGCAGCATCTTTAATAAAAAATTGGCGAACGGTAAATTTTCTGCCGATAGTTACCGCTGATTGCCTGTTTTAGAGGTCGGCAACCCTTCATAGAAATGGTACTTTTTCAAGAAGTCAATCTGGCACACACCATATAACAAGAAGTAAATAAAAAACCGGGCGGGGATTTTCCCCACCCAGTTTTTTTATTGACAGCGCGCCCCAGCTTATTTACTGAACAAGACGAATCCGCTCCCCGCTTTTTCCCTAAGCAGCGTGTTACAGCTTGAATTTTTGGACCGCTTGCTGCAAGTTTGTTGCCATATGTGCCAGATGCTCGCTGGCCGAAGCAATTTCCTGCACCGAAGCTGACTGTTCTTCTGTCGCCGCCGAAATTGTCTGTGTCTGTTCCGATGTCTGCTTCCCTTCTTTTTCAATTGCTTTAACAGCCATAACCACATTTTGAGCTCCGTTTTTAATCTCTGCCATGGCCGTCGTAATTTCATTCACCTGCTTTGTTATATCGCTTACCATCCCGCGTATTTCAGTAAAGCTCTGCCCAGCATTGTCCACGGCCTGCACGCCGTTCATAATTTCCTTCTGTCCGGCCTCCGCATGAACCACGGCTTCCCGGGTATTTCCCTGCACTTCATCAATCAGGGCCTTAATCTGATCGACTGAACTTTGTACCTGCTCCGCCAATTTACGCACTTCTTCGGCCACGACAGAGAAGCCTCTCCCGGCTTCGCCGGCACGAGCTGCTTCAATCGCGGCATTCAGCGCCAAAAGATTTGTCTGACTGGCAATTTCGGAAATCACTTCGACAATCTGCCCAATTTGATTTGATTTTTCTTCTAGTTTGCTGATCACTTTTGATGTTTTGTCCGTCTGTTCCTCAATGGTTTTCATTTGCGCCACTGCTTTTTGAATCACCGTTTCGCCGCTATTGGCGATTTGCGCCGTTTTTTCCGCTACACTGGACACCTGACTGGAATTAGCCGATACCTGTTCAATCGCTGCGGAAATCTGTTCTACGACCTCGCCGGTTTTATCGGTAGCCTGCATCTGTTTTTCGGCGCTATGCGCCACTTCCGTTACCGAACCGGCCACTTGATTGGCGGCCTGCGCCGATTGCTCGGAATTCGCTGTCAGTTCCTCGGCAGATGCCGCCATCTGTTCCGAGGTGTCCATGAGATTTTTAATCAGCGCTTTCAGCGCGTTTTCCATTGTGTCGACGGCTCTCGATACCGCACCAAATTCACTGCGGTCTTCCAGATGGCTTTTTGCCATCACTTTAGAAAAATCCCCTTGTGCTAAGACCTCTACATAATTGACTACATCCTTTAGCCGCGAACCAATTTGCTGAATCAATACAACGCCTAAAAAGATTCCCAGAACCAGCGCCGCCAGAATAACGCTTAACAAGACTTTACTGATCGCGCTCTGATTCGCCTGGCTCTCTTCATACGTGGTCTTTGCCGCCTTGGTCACCGCATCGGACAAAACGATTAACTGCGACAAAAAATCTTCTACCAAGACGCGCCCTTCTTTATTATATAAAGTATATGCTTCTTCATTTTTATTCTGCAATGCTAAAGCCAGAATTTTTGTATTGGCCTGTCTATATTTTGCTACAGCCGTTTCTACCTTTTGCACAGCGGCTTTTGTTTCCGGCAGGGCGCTCATTTGTTTAAAAACTTGCAAATTTTCGTCGAACGCTTTTTCCCTAGTATCAATATCTTTTTTGAGCTGCTCATTTTCTCGATCGTTCACGGTCAACATCAGCGAAAAAGTATCAGCTTCAATCGCTCGGGCCTGCGCTTGATTTTCATTAATCAGCCGCACCGCTTCCAACTGTCGCTTATACATGTCCGCCAACGCATCATTGGTTTTGTTTAACGCAAACCAGCCAACGCCTCCCACCGTAAGAATTGCTACGCATAGTACAGATATAAGCATAATTAACTTTCCCGTGACATGCATGTTTTTTAACCAGCCCATAACTAACACCTCTTAGCAATATATTTGACATGTTATATACCGACCATAAATTCAGTATATACTCCTATATGTCAGCATGACAATCTGCTTTTATGTTACAAATTTCACAAGCAGTGCCGTAAAAGATAAGTCTAGAAAGAAACAACACGCGCAGCATCTTTGAAGTGCAATCTTTCTTCATTTTTCTCTGCTTTTCATTGTTTACACGTTTTCATGTAATTTTCATAAAAAAATCAATCTATTTTTTGTAAAAAATAAAATTTATTTCCTCGGCAAAGGACTGTGTTCATTTAATAACTTGACACATTTTACGGACATTCTATAGGCAAAAGTATAAAATTTGTATATAATAGATACAAATATGCTTTATGGAGGTTGTTTTATGCAAACCGCGCCAACACCAACGGTTACGCTGACCAAAGAACTCACTGCTAAAATCGACCAGGTCCTGAAGTCACATAATCAGGACCCCACCCAACTGCTGGGCATTTTACTCGATGTACAGGATTGTATTGAGCAAAACTATGTTCCGGAAGCCGCCGCTTTTTATATCGCGGAAAAATTACCGGTAAAACTTTCTGTTATATACGATTGCCTGACTTTTTATTCCAGTCTGTCCGATCAGCCGCGGGCTAAATACCCGATTCAGATTTGCAATTCTATCGTCTGTCATGTAAACGATGCCGCCTCGGTAGCAACGGCTTTTCAGGAAATACTGGGCATAGAGATTGGTGAGACTACCTATGACGGAAAATTCACCCTGGAAAGCGTGCCCTGTTTTGGCGCCTGCGATCAGGCCCCAGCCGTCCGTATCAAGGGAAAGGTCTATGGACATCTGGATACCAGAGAAAAAATACAGCAGCTCATAGCGCAGTTAATCTGAAGTTATAGCTGTCAGGAAAAGGAAGCGCATCGCAGATGAAGCATGAAGTACCATTTATTACCCGGAATTTTGGACAATATGATACAAACTCAATTGATTCGTATATAAACATTGGCGGATTCTCCGCTTTGAAAAAGGCCCTTACCATGGAGGGCGAAGATATTGCCGCCCGCATTGCCGCCGTCAAAGTCAAAGGACGCGGCGGCGCTGCTTACGATATGGGACGGAAATGGTCCCAGGCCCGCGCGGTCAAAGGAGAACACAAAGTCGTCGTCTGCAATGCCGATGAGGGCGAACCATGTACCTTTAAAGATCGCGAGCTCATTGCCCAGGATCCTTTTAATCTGCTTGAAGGCATGCTGATCGGCGGCTGGACAGTGCAGGCGCAGGACGGCTACATCTATATGCGCGAGGAATACCGACACCTTCGCCCCTTGCTTCTAAATGCGATTCAGCAGGCAGAGCAGAAAGGTTTCCTCGGAAAAAATATTCTCGGCACAGATTTTGAATTTCATATCCATCTGTACTCTGGCGCCGGCGCCTATGTCTGCGGCGAAGGCACTGCCCTCATCCACTCTATTGAAGGCAAAGCCGGCCGGCCGCGTATGAAACCGCCGTTCATCAAAGTCAGCGGGCTTTTTTCCCTGCCGACCTGCGTCAACAATGTGGAAAGTTTTTCGATTGTGCCACATCTGCTGCTGGATGAACAGGGCGAATATGCCGGCTATGGCAGCGGCGAATCCATTGGGACGAAGCTGGTAAGCGTCGGCGGCAATGTAGTCCGTCCAGGCGTATTTGAAATTCCTTTTGGCACCAGCGTCCGCGATATCATTTACGATTTAGCCGGTGGGTTACCGCCGGGAAGATCCTTACGCCTGATTCAGTTTGGCGGCGCTTCCGGCAAAATCAGCGATGCCCGCATTCTGGACACGCCTTACGGCTATGATGAGCTCAAAGCCGCTGGTGTCAGCGTCGGCTCAGGAGCCATCCTCGTGCTTGATGATGGTACCAGCGTGCTCGATTTTTTACGCACAACACAAGCTTTTTTTTGTCACGAAAGCTGCGGCCAATGCACGCCGTGCCGCGAAGGCAATCTGCATATCCGTCTCTTTCTCAATAAACTGGCTCGCGGCGAAGCGACCGGCGCTGATATTGCCGCTATGAAAAAGATTGCTGATATCATGTCGATATCATCGCTGTGCGGTCTGGGCGAGACCGCGCAAAGCGCGCTTTTATCGGCCATGCGGATTTTTCCGGAAACATTTGCTGTCGGAGGTACTGTATAAATGGAAATGATCAACCTGAGAATCAACAATATACCGGTACAGGCTCCCAAGGGAACCAAAATCATTGAAGCCGCCAAGCAGATTCACATTGATATTCCTCACCTCTGTTATCATCCGGATCAAAAGGTAAAAGCCCGCTGCCGGCTTTGTTCGGTTCAGGTTACCGGCAAGAAAAAACTCTTGGCTGCCTGTTCCACCGAAATCTGGGAAGGCATGGAAGTCTTTACCGAGACGCAGTTAGTCCGCGATACGCAGATTGGTATTTTGCAGCTTATTATGGCTGATCACAATAAGAACTGCCTGACGTGCCCGCGCAACCAGAACTGTGATTTGCAGCGGCTTTGCACTCGGTTTAATATTCTCACTCCACAACTGCCGGATGTTTGCAAGTATCCGAAAGCCAACAACACCAATCCGAGTCTGGTGCGCGACCCGTCAAAATGCATCAAATGCGGGCGCTGCATTCGCGCCTGCAAAGATGTGCAGGGCATTGAGGCGCTGAGCTTTGCCGGCCGCAGTGATCATCTGATGGTCACAACGCCTTACAACCTTTCTTTGGAAAAAACAGATTGCATCCTTTGCGGCCAATGCAGTTTGGTCTGCCCAACCGGCGCTATTGTCGAAAAAGATGATACCCAGAAAGTTCTTGATGCGCTGCAGAATCCGGCCAAACATGTCATTGTACAAATTGCGCCTTCGGTTCGCGTGGCGCTCGGTGATGCCTTTGGACTGCCCAGCGGAGCCATCGTTACCGGACAGATGGTTACAGCATTGCGTCTGATTGGCTTTAATCGCATATTTGACACGAACTTTGGCGCCGATCTCACCATTATGGAAGAGGGCTATGAATTAATTGATCGTTTGACCAATCATGGTACCCTTCCCATGATCACCTCCTGCAGCCCCGGCTGGGTCAATTTCATTGAGAAGCATTATAGCGGACTGCTGCCGCATCTTTCCACAGCCAAGTCTCCCATGAGCATGTTTGGCGCTATTGCCAAAACCTACTATGCCGAACAAGCCGGGATTCCGGCGAACGACATTGTAACCGTCGCCGTCATGCCCTGCACTGCGAAAAAATTTGAAGCGGCCCGTCCGGAAATGGGTCGCGGCGGTCGACCGGATGTTGACATTGTTCTCACGACCCGGGAACTCATTAAACTCATCAAATACGTGGGGATTACGTTCGAGAATCTCGCTGCCAGCAACTTTGATAATCCTCTCGGCACGGGTTCCGGCGCGGGAGCCATTTTCGGCGCCACGGGCGGCGTCATGGAAGCCGCGCTGCGCACCGTGTATGAAAAAGTCACCGGACAGGAACCGCAGCCGCTGGAATTTACGGAAGTCCGCGGCTTTGACGGCATAAAAGAAGCAACCTATGATCTGGGTGTAAAGAAAGTAAAAGTAGCCATTGCGCATACTTTAAAAAATGCCCGCATCATCATGGAACAAATCACAAATGGCGCTTGCGACTATGATTTTATTGAAATCATGGCCTGCCCCGGCGGCTGCATCGGCGGCGGCGGACAGCCCATCGGCACAACCAATGAAGTCCGCCGGCGGCGCATGGCGGCTCTTTATGAAATTGACCGTCAGCTGCCGCTGCGTAAATCACACGAAAATCCTGATATTATTGCCCTTTACGAGAATTTCCTTGGCGCGCCGCTGAGTGAAAAATCACATGCTCTTCTCCATACACACTACCACAAGGTCCATAAAATGTATGAGTTTTCCTAACAACCGGATACATGCTATAGGAAAGGGAGGCTGCCGCGGCAGCCTCCCTTCCTTATACTTTATAGTCATTCGCCCATCTGTGCCGCCAAAGGAACCAATTGGCTGCGCACAAGCCAATCTACTAAAAGCTCCTGCAGAGCCGCGTCCGTCAAATTCCCTGCCGGTGAAAGCTTCAGTCCTTTTGCCGGAACCGGCGCAAGCTGCGCGGCAAAATCCGCCGCATAAGCGTCGGCATCACCATCAGAGGTCCAGAATGGCGCAACTTTTTTCCCCGATAAATCATTTAACGCCAACCAGCTAACCAGCGGACGAGCGACTTTATCCCGCCAGCCCGGTCCCCCGATCAACACCAACTGATAACCGGATAGATCCGGCAGCGGCCCGGCCAAATCCGGCAGCCAAGAAAACTGTTCTTCCGCTGAGGATCGCAGATGAGCCAATGCCGGCAGCGCAGGATAACTTGTCGCTGGTTTGATTTCATAAAGATCCCCCTGCAGCAATGAAGCCAGATTCTCGGCTGCCCGCCGCGTATTGCCGCTATGAGAATAATATACCACCAACACCTGGGAATGAGCGTTTGCCGAAGAATGACGAAGCGTTATTCCCTGATTGGACACCATCGGATGTAAAAAACAGCCGCCTGCCAAAATAGCAAACAAAAACAAACCCGCCAACGCTCCGATTTTTTTCATCTCATCGTCCTCCCAAATTTGCGGCTATCCAGCGCCGGCAAATTTTGACTTTACCTGTCTTTACCCTTACAATAGAAATAAGCTCGTATCTGTTTTTAGCAGATTTTTTATAAAGGAGGCCCCTGATGGACACTGCCGATGAACAAACGCTGAAAAATCCATACTGCCATATCGGCCGCAAGCTGCATCTGTTGCTGCATACCGGCCAGCTGCTCATGGAAGGGGGCGCCGATACCAACCGGATTGTACGTGACATGATTCGCGCCGCAACCTATATGGGCATCCCGGAATCCCAAATGCATTTACACATCACGTATACCACATTGATGCTAAACGTCAGTGATGATGATCACTCCTATACAAGCTTTCGCAAATGCCGGCTGCACGGTGCCAATATGGATGTCATCGCGGCGGTAAATCGTCTGACCTGGGAAGCCACCGAAGTACATTATTCACTGGATGAATACGAAGCCGCGCTCGTGCGTATCAAAAATCGGCATCGCTGCTATCCAGCATTTTTTTCTTGTATCGGCGCAGGAATTGCCTGCGGTGGGTTTTCAACTCTTTTTGGCGGCGATGCCCGCGCTTTTATTTGTACGGCGATTTGCGCTTCTATTGGCTTCTGGCTGCGGCGACTGCTCAATAAATGGGAAGTCAACCCCTATGCCAGCGTTGCCATTGCTGCATTCGTGGCAACTTTCTTTGCTTGGTTTTCTCAGTTTGTTTCCGGCTCTGCCACGCCATGGCATCCCATGATCGCCTGCAGCCTTTTTATTATCCCGGGCATACCGCTCATCAATGCCGTCGACGATATGCTGAACAACTATATCATCGCCGGCGTAACCCGAGCCATCAACACCTTACTCGTAGTCGGCGGCATGACCTTTGGCATCATTTTGACGATTCATTTAGGCCATGTTGCCGACTTTACCTCACTGAACGTAGTGCCTGACAGTATTTATTTAGTCCATGCTTTCGCGGCAGCAATAAGCGCTATTGGGTTTTCTGTTATTTTTAATGTTCCCCGGCGTTTACTGCCAGTAACAGCACTTGGCGCAGTTTTATGCGTCTGTCTGCGAAATTTTTTCAACCTTGAGCTCGGTAGCGGTCCCATTGCCGGATCTTTCATTGGCGCTGCTGCCGTCAGCCTCATGACCTTGTACACCAGCCGGCGGTTTAACGTCCCGACCCATGTACTCAGTATCCCTTCGGTCATCCCGTTAATCCCCGGCGTTCTTCTTTACCGCGTTCTCTTTGCCTTCATTAACATCAAACACCTCAGCGCAGGCATGCTGATGCTCTCCATTCAAACCGGCGTTGAAGCTGTGCTCATTATCATCAGCATTGCCGTCGGTGTTGCCATCCCAAATCTTTTTGCCCGGCATCAGATGGATAAACAAAAAAGGCGCCACATGGAAAAGGTATTTGCTTCATCTACCGTCCATAAATAAACCCCAAAGAGCTGTCTTTCGTTAACCGCGAAAAACAGCTCTTTTAAAATTTATCCATTTTCCTTCATGCTCTGTAAATCGTAGAGCAGCCCCTGCAAAGCGCGCCGTGAAATAGCCAACGGACAATCCGGCGAACACAGCTCGCACTTGCCGCAGGCGTCATTGACTGCATCCAAAGCTTTTTGTACCTTTTCCTCCTGCATCATTGTACTCACCTCTCCTCATGCAAACATCTGACTCTATCATAGCAAAATTCAGCTCAATAGTAAAACCAGGCATATAAAAAGCCCGGGTAAAAACCCAGGCCTAAAAGTCATGGTGCGGTTGATGGGACTTGAACCCATATGTCTTGTGAACACTACCCCCTCAAAGTAGCGCGTCTGCCAATTCCGCCACAACCGCGGCAGAGAATAAAAAAAGCACCAAATATATGGTGCGGTTGATGGGACTTGAACCCATATGTCTTGTGAACACTACCC
>Ga0183095_10527_pt1 | contig 73070 bp, 66 predicted proteins | sample BioMet4_FD_130346 | JGI IMG/M metagenome (GOLD analysis project Ga0183095, IMG submission 130346) | Microbial communities from bioreactor (seeded with sewage sludge) at LBNL, California, USA - Biofuel metagenome 4 (v2) (version 3) | ecosystem: Engineered > Bioreactor > Anaerobic > Unclassified ... | reverse complement strand
TTTTTGGGCCCTGGTCACGAAGGTCAGGGTCTTTGCCGGGATGTCCAGCTCCCGGAACCTGTCCATGAATCTTTCCGCATATTCCGGCCCGGACAGCTTCTCGCCGAAGCGTTTAAGTCCGAAGCCGTCGTGGATGCACTGCTTGAGCATGCCGCCCAGCCGCGCCTCCCGCTCGATTAACAGGACCCGCGCGCCGCTCTCCCGGGCGGATATCGCCGCGGCCAGCCCCGCTGGGCCGCCGCCGATTACGATAACGTCGAAGTCAGTCACGGCCGTCCCCTCCCTTCGTGGGTCCGAAGGCGATAAACGCCCCGTCGGAGGATTTTTTTACTTCCCAGTCCGGTACGCCCAGAAATTCCGCGATTATCCCGGTCACCAGCGGCGAGCAGAAGCCGCCCTGGCACCGGCCCATGCCTGGCCGCACCCGCTTTTTCACGCCGTCCAGCGTGGGCACGCAGATGGGAGCGCGCAGGGCGTCCAGTATCTCGCCCCGGCTGACCTCCTCGCAGCGGCACACTATCTCGCCGTAATCCGGGTCTTGGGCTATGAGCCGCGCCCGCTCTGACGGCGCCATGTCCTTCAAGACCGGTATGCCCCTGCGCACGGGGTCGAAGTCCGGATTTTTCTCCGCCTTTTTCTCCCGCGAGAGCATTTTCACGGCCATTTTCGCCACGTCCTCCGCCACGGCGGGGGCGGTGGTCAGCCCCGGCGACTGTATGCCCGCGCAGTGTATGAGATTCTTTGTCCTCCTGCCGGGCTCGATTATGAAATCCTCCTCAAAGGTGGCGGCGCGCACGCCGGTGAAATACGTGATGATGTCCCGCTCCGAGAGCGCGGGCATGGTTATGCGCTGCTTGGCGAACACCTTTTCGATGCTCTCCCGGTCGGTGGCGTAGTTCTCCTTTTCGTAAGTCTCCACCGCGTCCGGCCCCACCAGCAGATTGTCGTGGACGGTGTGGAGTATGCCGCCGCCCTTGCTGTGGCTGGTGTTCTTCTCGATTATCTTCACGGAGGCTATGCCGGAAAAATACGTCCCCGTCTTTTTGTCCAGAATGCTGTTGGTGCCCCGGCGGGGATGGATGGAATAGAACCTGTCCCCGGCCATGCGGGCTATCTCCTCCGCGAATACCCCGGCGGCGTTTATCACCAGCCGGGGGTACACCGTGCCCCGGTTGGTGCGCACGGAGCATATCCGCCCGTTTTCGGTCTCCATGCCCAGCACGGCGGTGTTCAGACTCACCCGCGCGCCGTTTTTCACGGCGTTTTCCGCGCAGGCTATGGTCAGGCCGTAGGGGCACACGCAGCCTGCGTCCGGGTTCCAGATGGCGAATTTGAAATCCCCGTTCAGCTTCGGCTCCAGCTCCCTGAGCTTTTTCGCCCCGACTATCTTCGTGTCCGCGATGCCGTCGACGTATTTGTGGACCAGGCAGAACGCCCACACCGCGGGCAGCAGCGCGCCCTGCCGGAAGCAGGCGTACTGGCCCACCCGGCGGAAGGGCACGTCCAGCTCGCTGCAGAGCCGGGTGTACATCTGATTGCCCCGGCGGACGTAGCTCTGCTTCACGGAGCCCCGGCGCAGGTCGATGCCGGGGTGCACCTCGCCGTCGTTGCGGCCGGAGGCCTGCATGGCAAGGTCGCACTCCTTGTCCGCCAGCAATATGTCCAGCTTCCATTTTGAAAGCTCCCGGGCGATGGCCGCCCCGGAAATTCCGCCGCCGATTATCAGCACGTCGGGCCGCTGTCCCTCCAGCGCGCCGTCGGTTACCGTGGGCGTCCGCATGGGCGCGTCCGCGCCGCCGGTGAACACGATGTCGTTCACCACGTGGCGGCGGGAATTTGGCACGGCGCACAGCTGGCAGGCGCGCACCACGTCCGCCCAGTCATCCAGCGCGCCGCTCACCACGGTGCAGCCGTCCTTCAGCTCCGCCCTTACCCGGCCGCCGAAGGCTCTTTCCAGTTTTCTGTTTGCCGCGGATATGTTCAAAGCCCGCGCCCCCCTGTGAAGTCGGCCAGCCGGCCGACTATTTGCCTATACTATACATCAGCGCCGGAGGAAAAGTCAATCGGCAAAATGTCTATGGACAAACGCCGCGTTTGGGCAATATAATGGATGCCAATGAAATTTGCAGGGAGACGCCTATGGCCGCACCGAGAAAAGACAATGTGAAAGAGAAGATACTGGACGCCACGGAGGCTCTCCTGAAATCGAAGAGCCTGTCCGACATCACCCTTTCGGAGATAGCGGCCTCGGCCGGCGTATCCAAGGGCACGCTGTACTACCACTACAAAAACAAGACCGACATCCTGTTCGACATCACCAACCGGTATCTGGACCAGCAGTGGGACGAGCTGATAAGCTGGACGGAGAACCGGGATAAGGACACCTCCATAAACCGTCTCGTGAAGTATGTGCTGGAGCGGAACGTGGAGTCGGCGGGGATACGGCTGCATCTGCTCAACGCCGCCATGCTGGGGGACGAGCCCCTGCGGGAAAAGCTCATCGCCCGCTACGGCGAGTTTGAAAAGCTCATCGCCGAAAAGATCGCGGAGCGCACCAGCGCCGTGGAGGCGGACTACCTGACCCGGCTCATCCTGCTGGCCTCCGACGGGCTCATCGTGCAGGAGGCCATAAAGAACGAGGACTTCCGTCCGGAGGATTTCATCGCCCGGAGCGCCGACTACATCAAAAAGCTCAACAACAAATAAAAAAACGGCCTTCGCTTCAACTGGAAGCGGAGGCCGTTTTTTCTTTCAGCTTTGCGCTCTTCCGGGGACGGTAGACGAAGAACGCGGCGGCGGCGCACAAAGGCAGCGCCCACAGCACGTCCAGTATGGAGTGCTGCTTCACGAACAGGGTGGACACGCTTATCATCACCGCCGACAGGGCGAAGAACCAGCGCCAGCCCGGCGTTTTGAACCGTGGCGTATCCCAGGCGGCGTTCATGGCGGCGAAGGAGCCGATGACGTGGATGGAGGGGCACACGTTGGTGCAGGTGTCGTAGCTGTAAAACCAGGTCAGAAACCGGGTGAAGACGTTGTCCCGGGCGAAGGACTCCGGCCGCAGGTACTGGGCCGTGGGGTAGATGAAATACACCGCCACCGTGACGATATAGGTGGACATGATGAAATACATCATTCTTTTGAAAGCCGGCACGTCGCGCAGAAAGGTGTAGACCAGCATAAATGGCAGGAATATGAACCAGTACAGGTAGAACACGAGGAAATATTCGCAGAAGGGTATCATATCGTCCAGCGCGCACCTGACGGCGTGGAAATTCGTGGTGACGCCGCCCCGCTCCAGCAGGGCGAACACGATGCCGAAGGCTGGCCAGAACAGCAGCAGCCACACATGCCTGAACTCCTCCGAGCAGAGGTTATTGAATCTTATCTTTCTGTAATCCGTCATCTTTCTTATTTGCTCTCTCGTACAGGCGCACAAGTCTGGGCCTGTTGTATCGCTGGATCACTATGAACGGCACGTTGCCGAAAAGGTTGTATACCGCCAGAAACGCCGCCGCGCCCCAGCCCCGCCAGTAAAAAAGCACGGCCAGGGACATGATTATCAGCGCCGTGTGCACCAGCTCCGCCACGCAGGTCTCCTGCACCAGCGTCTCCAGCTGCTCCGCGGACGCGCCGCCCCGCAGATTTTTGGGCGGCAGTTTTTTCAGCACCCGGCTCATGTCCGGGACTCTGTCCTTCCACTTGCGCACGCCCAGTTTTTCGTAGAATCTGCCGTTTTTCTCAAAGCCCCAGGGGGCGAAGGGGAAGGCCCCGTACGAAAAGTCCCTGGAAAAGCTGGCTGCGAAGGGATTGGACAGTATTCCGATAAGCGCCACGTACAGTATGCTGAACCACAGCTTTTCCATCACGCGCTTCCCCGCTCGCCCATGGCCGACAGCAGCTCCCGGCAGACCTGATCGGCGGAGTTTTCCCGCCGTCCCAGCGCCGCCGACATGTCGGAGAGCGCCTTCTGGTCGTACAGCAGCTCCCGGCAGACCCCCGCCAGCTCCTCCGGCGTGTCCGCCGTCACAGCGCCGCCCGAGGCGCAGAACAGCCGCAGATTGTAGCCCTCGCAGCTCCCCACGGTATCCATCAGGGCCATGGGCAGCCGCTTCACGGCGGCCTCGGAGGTGCTGATGCCGCCGGGCTTGGTCAGGAAGAGATCGCTGGCGGACATGAGCCGCGGAACGTCGTCGACATAGCCCATAACGCGCACGTTCTCCCGGCCCTCGCAAAATCTGAGCAGCTTTTTTTCCAGGGTCTCGTTGGTGCCGCACACCACGGTCATGTACGCGCTTTTCGGCAGGATCAGCGCCAGCAGCTCCGTGAGCCGCTGCATTGGGCCGCAGCCCATGCTGCCGAACATCATGAGCAGATGCGGCGACCATTCCGGCACGCCCAGGGCGCGCTTGGCCAGCGTCCTGTCCTCCTGGGCGTAAAACTCCCGCCTCACCGGTATGCCGTCGATGACGGCCAGCTTTTCCGGCGGGATGCCGGCCGCGGTGAACTCCGGCACCACCCGGCCGTCGGGGACGAAATATATGTTCAGCCTGCTCTCGTCCGTCATGGGACTGCAGGTGTAATCCGTGGCGATGTTGCAGGTCAGCGGATGCATGTCCGGGCATTCCTTCAGCATGATCGTGGTCATCAGGCTGGGTATCACATGGGGGCACACAATGCAGTCGAAGCCGCCCGAAAGCACGCACTCCCGCAGCTTTTCAGCCCCGGCGGAGAGCAGCTTGTATACGGCGGAGTCCTCGTCGAAGGCGGCGGGATGGCTCTCCGCCATACGGTAGCCGGAGCCGTACAGTTTCGGCATGTGGCGGTACAGCCGCACGTGCCAGGAGCAGACGAATTCCGACGCCCGCTCCGACAAAAAAGCCAGCGCGTCCGTGATCTCGCAGCTCTGCCCGGCTGCCTCCAGCGATTCCGCCACCGCCTGGGCCACCGAGTTGTGTCCTTCGCCTGTATTGCATTTGAGTATCAGAAATTTCATTCAGCGGCTTTCTCCTGCCTATGCACATTTTTTCTATTATATCAGAAATCCGGCCCGGACTCAAGTGCCGGCGCGCTCCGGGACCTATATGCGCACCAGCTCGCCCTCCGCCTCGTTCCCGGTGAGCCGGTGGGAGATGGACAGCACCGTGCGCCGGGCGCAGGCGCGGCGCAGGGCCTCGGTGACCTGAGCCTCCGTGCCGGAATCCAGATTCGCGGTTATCTCGTCCAGCAGCAGTATCTCCGGGTCGGCGGCCACCGCCCTGGCGATGGACAGCAGCTGCAGCTGTCCCTGAGAAAAGAGGCTCTCCGAAAACGGCGTGTCGTAGCCCTTGGGCAGGGTCCTTATATACTCGTCCAGCCCGGCCAGGCCGGCGGCCCGCTCCGCCATATCCGGCCCGATATCGGGGTCGCCCAGGGATATCTGCTCACCCACCGTTCCGGGCACCTTGCGGAAGGACTGCTCCACATATCCGAACAGCCGCCGCTTGTCCCCATCGCGGATGTCGGCGGCGCTCTCTCCGAACACGTTCACCTCGCCCGCCCGGGGTGGGTACAGGCCCAGCAGCAGGCGGAACACGGTGGTCTTGCCCGCTCCGGTGCGGCCGCAGAGGGTTACGTTCCCTCCCCGCTCCACGCCGAAGGACAGGTCCCTGAGCACGTCGTCCTCTCCGCCGTAGCCGAAGCGCACGTTTTTAAGGCTCACGGCGGGCAGATCGTCCCTCGCCTCCGGGGCGGGGGCGTCGGGCATATGGCGCTCCGGCGCGGCGAGGAAGTCGTCGATGCGCCGGGCTCCGGCGGCGGCGGTCTGGATATTTTCTATCTCCATGCCTATGCTCTCGATGGGGGAGAAGACCTTGCCCACATAGGCGATCACCGCCACGGCGGTGCCCACCGACATGCCGAAGAAGCTGCGCATGCCGCCGCCCATGGCGGCCATGACCATCATGACGGCGGTGACCGCCGCCCCGGTGAACACCACGATGGGCGAATATGTGGAGTCGTAGAGGTTGGATTTTTCCCGGCTGCGGTAGCTCTCTCTGATATACTCGCCGTAGCGCCGCTCCATATAGCTCTCCTTGCCGAAGACGTGTATCATGCGGATGTTGCGTATGGTCTCCGGCACATGGTTGGTGACCTTGGCGGCCGCCGCCCGGTTTTTGAGCTGGGAGGCCAGCATCCACCGGCGGTAGGCCATGGTGAGCCACATGATCAGCGGCGCGGTTATCACCAGCAGCAGGCCCAGTCCCACGCTGCGGGTGAACACCACCGCGATGATGCTGACGACCTTGCAGGAGTCGGCGAACATGCTGATGACGCCGTCGTCGAACAGGGTCTGCACCGTGTCCGCGTCGCCCACGAACCGGGACGCCACGGTCCCGGCGTCGTTTTTGGTGAAGTATTCCGCCGGCAGGCGGGTGAGCTTGCGGCACATGTCGTGCCGCAGGCGGCGGGTCATTTTCTGGCCGAACACCGTTATGAGCACGGCCTGCGCCGAGTCGAACACGCCGGACAGGGCCACGAAGGCGAAGTACAGCAGCGCCATAGCCGCGGCGGCGCTCTGCCCCGCCGTCAGCCGGTTTATGATCTTTTCCAGCACCAGCGGCGGCGCCAGCGCCAGAACGACGTCCGCGATTATGACGGCGGCCAGTCCCGCCGTCAGCGCCCGGTTGCCGCTCACCACGCCCTTCAGCGCGGATCTGAGGCAGGAGTTCTTTTCACGCTTCGTCAAGGTCCGCGCCCCCTTCTGTCTGGGCGCGATAGAACCGCGCGTATTCCCCGTCCTCCGCCATCAGCGTCCCGTGGTCGGACACTCTGGCCTTTCCGTTCTCCAGCCACATGACCTTGTCCAGCTCCGGGAAGGCGTACAGCCTGTGGGAGATAAGTATCACGGCGCTGTTTCCCGCCGCCCCGCGGAGGTTTTTCATTATCGCCTTTTCCGTATTCTTGTCCACGGAGGCGAAGGGATCGTCCAGTATGAGGAGCCTGCCCGGCCTGTACAGGGCCCGGGCCAATGAAACTCTGGCCTGCTGGCCGCCGGACAGGCGCACGCCCCCGGCTCCCACCTGGGTGTTCTCCCCGTCGGGCATCTCCGCCAGATCCCTGTCCAGGCACGCCGCCCTTACGGCCTCATCCGCCGGGGCCGGGTCGCCCATGCGGATATTTTCGGCGATGGTGTCGCTCATCAGCTCCGGCTGGTGGCCGGAGTAGGAGATGAGGCCCACCCTCTCCCTGTCCGTCATTTCGGACAGCTCTCTGTCCCCCAGCCGCACGGAGCCGGAGTAGGGCGTCTCGCACAGGAACACCCTGCCCAGGGTGGATTTGCCGCAGGCCACCGGGCCGGTGACGCCCATTATCTCGCCGGGGCGCAGGGTGAAGGACACGCCGCGGAAGACCTCGTCCCCGCCGGGATAGGCGAAGGACAGCCCGGAGACCCGCAGCTCCATGGGCGCGGAGGACTCCCCGCCGGACTTTTGCTCCGGCTCGGGCGTCTCCCTGAGGAGGGGCTTTATCCGCTTCCAGGACACCTTTGCCTTCTGCACGGAGTTGAAGAGCTTGGCTGCCTTGGAGGATTTGAGCGCCATTTTCGCAAAGCAGGAGAGGAACGTGGTGAACGCCGCGATGTTCCAGGCCGTCCAGCCCGTGCCCGCCACGTTTTTTCCGCCCAGCCAGATGATGAATATCACGCCGGTCATGGAGATGACGTTATAAAGCGGCTGCATGGTGTTTTCCCAGACGTTGGCGGCCACTGCCTTTTTTTCGTAGTCGGCCAGGGCGTCTTCATAGGCCCCGTCCCGGCGCTCCTCGCAGCCGTACACCCGGTAGGCCACGGAGTTGGAGACCCTGTCCATGGTCTCGTCGTTCAGCTGCCCGGTGCTCTTTTTGTACGCGGAATTGTATTTGTATACCACCTTTTTCATGCGCTCCGCCGCGAAATACGCGATGGGCGTGAAGGCGCAGGATATGAGCGCCAGCCGCCAGTCGTAGATAAACAGCATGCAGAGATAGGCCGCCAGGGCGATGCCGGTGTCGAAGATCTCGGTGGTGAATTTGCGCATGCCCTCCACGCACTCGTCCACGTCCGACACGGCCTTGGTCATCACCGTGCCCACGCTCTCCTCGGAAAGCTCCCGGCGGGAGGTGTGCACAAGGCTCCTGTACAGCACGGCGCGCATGTTCAGGGCGGTGTCGTTGGCGAAGCGGCGGACGTAAAAGCGCTTCACGCAGCGCATGCCCTGCACCAGAAGTATGACCGCCAGATATATCAGCGCCAGTCTCAGCATGTCCGGAAAAGCCCTGACGCCCTTTATGATGTCGAAAAGGTACTGGGCCAGCTGCCCCTCGAAATAGGGCCCGGCCGTCATGCCTATGTTGTAGATTATTCCTGAGACGGCGGTGAGGATGAGCGGCGTCTTTTCCAGCTTGAAATACGACCTGATCCTGTCCGGCTGCCGCACCTCTGCGGCGGTTTTTTCGCCCATGCCCGCGCCTCCTTTCTGACGATCTGCAATGATAAATTTTACTTCATCATAATCCCCGTGTCAATCGGCGGCGGCATCCTCCCGGACAGGTGAAAATTTTTGTGTACTTTTCGGCGGGGGCTGGTATAATCATCGGAGCACATAATTTTTAAGAAAGAGGTTCTGTACACAAAATGACCGGCACTGAATTTGCGATACTCGATTTCATACAAAACCACATGCGCACGGCCTTCGGAGACTTCATCATGCCATATATCTCCCTTTTGGGCAACGCCGGCATGATCTGGATAGCCCTCACGGCTCTGCTGCTGCTGATACCCAAATGCCGCCGGGTGGGCATCACCATGGCCGTGGCGCTGGTGTTCGACGTCGTGATCTGCAACGGGATAATAAAGCCCCTTGCGGCGCGGATACGTCCCTGCGACGTGAACACGGCGGTGCAGCTGCTCATTGCCCGGCCCACGGATTATTCCTTCCCCTCCGGCCACTCCGCCGCGTCCTTCACGGCGGTGTCAGCCCTGTATTTCAGGAAGAACAAGCTGTGGATACCGGGGCTGGTGCTGGCGCTGCTCATCGCCTTCTCCCGGCTGTACCTGTACGTCCACTGGCCCAGCGACGTGCTGTGCGGCATAATTCTGGGCATTTTCCTGGGCTGGCTGGGCATGCTCGCCGCCGACTGGATATTCAAAAAGTACGACGCGAAGCACACCCCCGGCTCCCGGAAAGCCGCGTAAACAACGTCCTGCCGCAAACATTGCGGCAGGACGTTGTTCATATCCGTCACCGTTTGCATGAAAGCGGAATACCATGCTAATGGAAGCATTCCGTATCTAACTTGCAAAGGGTGAGTTTTTTTGAACAGACACAGCTGTCTTAACGATATAAGTCCGGGAGAGAGCGCCGTGGTGTGCTCCCTCACCGCCTCCGGCGGCATGCGCCGCAGGCTGCAGGATCTGGGGCTGGTGGAGGGCGCGCGGGTGGAGTGCGTGGGCCGCTCGCCGGGCGGCGACCCCTCCGCCTATCTCATCTGCGGGGCGGTCATCGCCATCCGGGCCCAGGACGGCAGGAACGTGCTCGTCCGCGCCGGATAGGAGGGAGCGGCATGGGTCTTGCCAACAGCTCCGCGGGGGCCTTCAGCGTGAAAAAGCGCTTGCCGGGCGAGAGGGTCGTCGCCCTGGCCGGGAACCCCAACGTGGGCAAAAGCACGGTATTCAACGCCCTCACCGGCTCCAACCAGCACACCGGCAACTGGCCGGGCAAAACCGTGGAGTGCGCCGAGGGCCGGTTTTCCACGAAAGAGCATTCGTACATTCTCGTCGATCTGCCCGGCACATATTCTCTGGCGGCCCACTCCGCCGAGGAGGAGACGGCGCGGGATTTTATCTGCTTCGGAAAGCCCGACGCCGTGGTGGTGGTCTGCGACGCCGCCTGTCTGGAGCGAAATCTCGATCTCGTCCTCCAGACCATGGAGATAACCCCCAACGTCCTGGTGTGCGTGAATCTTCTGGACGAAGCCCGGCGCCGGGGCGTGGCGGTGGATATCCCCCTGCTGGCAAAACGGCTGGGCGTGGCGGTGGTGGGCACGGCGGCCCGGAGCGGCCGGGGGCTTTCGGAGCTGGCCGCGGCGCTGGACGCGCAGACGGCTTCGCCCCCTTCCCCCTTCCGGGTCAGCTATCCCCCGGAGCTGGAGGCGGCCGTGGGGCTCCTCCTGCCCGCGGCGGAGCGGGCCTCGGGCGGGACGGATCCCCGGTGGCTGAGTCTGCGGCTTCTGGAGCGCGGGGAGATCCCCGCCCTGCCGGGCGGGCTTCCCGCGCCGCCGGAGCTGCGGGAGGCGGCGGAGCGGGCGCGGGCCAGTCTTCCCCCCGGCGCGGATGCGGAGGATATTATCGCCTCCTCGCTGGTGCGCGCCTCGTCGGAGCTCTGCCGGGGCGCGGTCGCGCGCCGGAGCGCCGGCTGCGGCGGCGCGGACAGGCGGCTGGACCGCCTGTTCACCGGCCGCCTGACGGCCTACCCGGTGATGATACTGCTGCTGGGCTTCATTTTCTGGCTCACCATCGTGGGCGCGAATTATCCGTCGGAGCTGCTGTCCGCGGCGCTTTTCAGGGTGCAGGACGCCCTCACGGCCCTCATGCGTTCTCTGGGCGCCCCGGAATGGCTCCGCGGGCTGCTGGTGCTGGGCGGTTTTCGTGTACTGGCGTGGGTGGTGTCCGTGATGCTGCCGCCCATGGCGATATTCTTCCCGCTGTTCACGCTTCTGGAGGACGCCGGCTATCTGCCGCGGGTGGCCTATAATCTGGACGGCCCGTTCCGCCGCTGCCGCGCCTGCGGCAAGCAGGCGCTCACCATGGCCATGGGCTTCGGCTGCAACGCGGCGGGAGTTGTGGGCTGCCGGATAATCGACTCCCCCCGGGAGCGTCTGCTGGCGGTGCTCACCAATGTTTTCGTCCCCTGCAACGGCCGTTTTCCGGCCCTCATATCCGTCATCGCCATGTTTTTCGTCGCCTCTCACGGCGGGGCGGCGGCGGGAGCCGTGTCCGCGCTGGCGCTGACCGGCGTCATTCTTCTGGGCGTGGCCGCCACCTTCGGTGCCACCAGACTGCTCTCGGCCACCGTGCTCAGGGGCGTGCCGTCCTCATTTACGCTGGAGCTGCCGCCCTACCGCGCGCCCCAGGTGGGGAAGGTCGTCGTCCGCTCCATATTCGACCGCACGCTGTTCGTGCTGGGCCGGGCCGCCGCCGTGGCCGCCCCCGCCGGAATGCTCATCTGGCTGCTGGCCAACGCGTCCGTGGGCGGCGCGAGCCTGCTGAACGCCTGCGCGGACTTTCTCGACCCCTTCGCCAGGCTCATGGGCCTGGACGGCGTCGTTCTTCTCGCCTTCATTCTGGGCTTTCCCGCCAACGAGATCGTGCTGCCTCTGGCGGTCATGACCTACATGTCCGGCGGCACGCTGGGCGAGCTGCCCACGCTGGACGCGCTGCGGGCGCTGCTCGCCGCCAACGGCTGGACCTGGACCACCGCCGTGAGCTTCGCGCTGTTTTCCCTGATGCACTGGCCCTGCTCCACCACCCTCATCACCATCCGCCGGGAGACCGGCAGCGCGAAATGGACGCTGCTGGCGGCCGCCCTGCCCACGGCCATGGGCACGGCCGCCTGTATGCTCTTCACCGCCGCCGCGCGCGCCGCGGGCTTTTAAGGCTCAGCCCTGGAGGAAGGTGACGAACTTCACGGAGTACAGGTCGCACATGGTCTTTGTGCGGGAGCCGGCGTCGTCCAGGACAAAGTAGTTGACGCCCACCTCCGACAGGATGCCGGTCTTATCCACATACTGATTGGTGCCGATTATAAATTCGGCTCTGACGCTCTTTCCTATGTTGGAAGCGAGATACCAGGGAATGTAGCCCTTCTCGGCGGCGGGCGGGGCAGCCACAGTGTCGTCCGTCACCGCGGCCGCCGTACCGGCGGTCGTCTCCGGGACGCCGCCCACCACGCTGTTTGACATCCAGTTGATGTTCGCGCTCATATAAGCACCTCCTCAGGTGTCGGCATATTTGTCGGTGGGATTGAAAAAGCAGTGCTTGTTGACTCTGGTGAACCAGTAGCCGGTGCCGTTGTAGGGGAAAAAATCGGGGCAGTCCGGCGAAAACGGGTTCATGTACCACAGGCATTTATTCCCCACCCCGGCGTATATCCCGCCGCCCATGGCCCAGTCGGCTATCTGATAGTGTATATCCTCCGCCGGCAGCGACCACACGTTCTGCGGATTTGCCGCGCCGGATATGGTGGATTTGTAGCAGGAGAACTGGCACATCTGCACAATGACCCGGCGGAGGTCGCCCATGCACACCCGCCGGTACTCCCCGTAATCCACCCGCACCCGGTTCATCACCGCGGTGGCCACGGCCTTCATGCCGTCAATTCCCTCGCCGCCGGCCTCGCATTTTATGAGCCGGGCGAAAAGCTCCCTGTCGTCCATCCCCTCGCCTCCCGTATATGATACTCGCCGCCGGCGAAAAAAATGCCGCCGTTCCGGGCTTTGGCCCGGAACGGCAGCGTCTTTCAGCTTGTTAAAAATTTAAAAAGAGGTGGCTGCCAAAGGTTTTGCGGTGGAGCCGGGCTCAAAACAGCCCGGTTATCCTGCCGTCGTCGTCCACGTCGATGTTCTCGGCGGCGGGCGCCTTGGGCAGCCCCGGCATGGTGAGTATGTCGCCGGTGAGCGCCACCACGAAGCCCGCCCCGGCGGACACCTTGACGCCGCGCACCGTCACGGTGAAGCCCTCCGGCGCGCCCAGCTTTTTGGGGTCGTCGGAAAAGCTGTACTGGGTCTTTGCCACGCACACCGGAAGCCGGCCGAAGCCCAGCGCCTCCAGCGTCTCGATCTGTTTTTTTGCCGCCGGAGTCAGAGCAACGCCCGTGCCGCCGTATATGCGGCGGGTAATGGCGTCCAGCTTGTCGGCGATGCCGCCCTCAAGCTCGTAGCTGAACGCGAAATCGGAAGGCTCCCCGCACAGGCGCACCACCTCCCGGGCAAGCTCCGTGCCGCCCTCGCCGCCCTTGGCCCATACGTCGGACATGACGGCCTTCACGCCCAGCGCGGCGCACTGGCCGATGACCAGGGCGATCTCGGCGTCGGTATCCGTGGGGAAGCGGTTCACGGCCACCACGGTGGGCAGGCCGTAGACGTTCTTCATGTTGGAAACGTGCCTGAGCAGATTGGGCAGACCCGCCTCCAGCGCGGCAAGATCCTCCTCGCCCAGTTCGTTTTTGGCCTTGCCGCCGTGCATTTTCAGGGCGCGTATGGTGGCCACCACCACGCAGGCGGAGGGCCGCAGCCCGGAAACGCGGCATTTTATATCCAGGAATTTTTCCGCGCCCAGATCCGCGCCGAAGCCGGCCTCGGTGACGGCGTAATCGCCCAGGCGCAGGGCCATTCTGGTGGCGGTCACGCTGTTGCAGCCGTGGGCGATGTTGGCGAAGGGGCCGCCGTGGATAATTGCGGGGGTGCCCTCCAGCGTCTGGGCCAGATTGGGCTTCAGCGCGTCCTTCAAAAGGGCGGCCATGGCGCCCACGGCATGGAGATCGGCGGCCGTGACCGGCTCTCCGGCGAAGGTGTAGGCCACGATCATCCGGGAAAGCCTGGCCTTGAGATCGGCGATGGAGGAGGCCAGGCAGAACACTGCCATCATCTCCGTGGCCACTGTGATGTCGAAGCCGTCCTCCCGGGGGAAGCCGTTGGTGCGCCCGCCCAGACCGTCCGCGATATTGCGCAGCTGCCGGTCGTTCATATCCACGCACCGGCGTATCACCACCCGGCGGGGGTCGATGCCCAGGGCGTTGCCCTGATAGATGTGGTTGTCCAGCATGGCGCACAGCAGATTATTGGCCGCGCCGATGGCGTGGAAGTCGCCGGTGAAGTGGAGGTTAATATCCTCCATGGGCACCACCTGGGCCCAGCCGCCTCCGGCCGCGCCGCCCTTGAGCCCGAACACGGGGCCCAGAGAGGGCTCCCGCAGCGCCGCCACGGCGTTTTTGCCCAGCCGGCGCAGGCCGTCCGCCAGACCGATGGTGGTGGTGGTCTTGCCTTCGCCCGCCGGGGTGGGGGTTATGGCCGTGACCAGGATGAGCTTCCCGTCCGGCCGCGGATTTTCCTCCAGCAGCTTAAGGTCGATCTTGGCCTTGTATCGGCCGTAGGGTTCAAGATATTTTTCGTCGATGCCCGCGGTTTTCGCAACGTCGTAAACGGGCTTCATTTCGCATTTCTGGGCGATCTCGATGTCCGTCATGTCTCCGCTCCCCTTTTTATTTGAAATACTTTACCGCCGCGCCGAACATGCCCATGTCGTACGCGCCGGGGACGTTTTTGTAAAGGCCGGCGCCGGTGCGCTCCGAGTGGCCCATCTTGCCGAATATCCTGCCGTCCGGGGAGGTGACGCCCTCCACCGCGAACACGGAACCGTTGGGGTTGGCCCGCACGTCCATGGACGGCTCTCCGTCTGCGTTTACGTACTGGGTGGCGATCTGCCCGTTTTCCGCCAGCTTTTTCACCAGCTCCGGCGCGGCGTAGAACCTGCCCTCGCCGTGGGACACCGGCACGGTGTATATCTCGCCTGGCTCCGTCGCGGCCAGCCACGGGGATTTATTGGAGGCTATCCGCGTGCGCACCAGCATGGACTGGTGCCGCCCAATGACGTTGTACGTCAGGGTGGGGCAGTCCGCGTCGGTGTCCATTATGCGCCCCCAGGGGACGAGCCCCAGCTTAATGAGCGCCTGGAAGCCGTTGCACACGCCGGCCATCAGTCCCAGCCGCTTGTCGATGAGCTCCGTCACCGCGTTCTTAACGGGGCCGGAGCGGAAGAAGGCAGTGATGAATTTCGCGGAGCCGTCGGGCTCGTCGCCGCTGGAAAAGCCGCCGGGTATGAATATCATCTGGGCCTCGCCCACGCGCTTTGCAAAGTGCTCCACGCTCTCGGCGATGGCGGCGGAGGAAAGGTTCCGCACCACGATTATCTCCGGCTCCGCGCCCGCCTTTTCAAAGGCGCGGGCAGAGTCGTATTCGCAGTTGGTGCCGGGGAACACGGGTATGAGCACCCGGGGCCGCGCGGTCTTCGCCGCCGGGGCGGGCCGGGGCCCGGCCCTGTACGAAAACGCGGGTATCTCGCTTTCCGGCATGGGGATGTTGCAGGGGAACACCGGCTCAAGCTTCGCCTCGTAGGCGCGGAAAAGCTCCGCCAGCGGTACGCTCTCGCCGCCCATAGCCACGGCACCGGAGTCGGTCACCCGGCCCAGCGGCGTGCCGCAGCCGGCGTCCTCCGTCATCTCCGCCACAAAGGAGCCGTAGTTGTAGCCGAAAATGTCCCGCAGGGGAACGCCGCCGTCGAACTCGAAGCCCAGCATATTGCCGAAGCACATCTTCATGACGCACTCCGCCGCGCCGCCGAAGCCGCAGGCGCACACCGCGGCGGCCCTGCCGGACGCGATGAGCCCGTGCACCCGGGCGAACACCGCCTTCAGGCTCTCCCCTTCGGGCAGCCCGTTCGGACTGTATTCAGGCTTTATCAGCACCACGCGGTGCCCCGGCTTTTTGAAATCGCCGGAGATGATGTCGCCGGTCTTGGCCGTGGTGACTGCGAAGGACACCAGCGTGGGCGGGACGTGGAGCTCCTCGAAGCTGCCGGACATGGAGTCCTTGCCGCCGATGGCGGCCGCGCCCAGCGCCTTCTGCGCCCTGAACGCGCCCAGCAGCGCCGCCGTGGGCTCGCCCCAGTTTTCCGGCTTCTTGCCCAGGCGCCGGAAATACTCCTGAAAGCTGAGATATACGTCGGAAAATTCCGCGCCGGCGGCCACCAGCTTTGACGCCGACTCCGCCACGGCCAGATAGCCCGCGTGGAAGGGGCTCTTTTCCGCGATGAAGGGGTTGAAGCCCCAGGCCATTACGGAGCAATCGTCCGTCTCGCCGTGCTCGCAGGATATCTTGTTCACCATGGCCTGCAGGGGCGTGTTCTGGTACTTTCCGCCGAAGGGCATCAGCACCGTGCCCGCGCCGATGGTGGAATCAAAGCGCTCCGAAAGTCCGCGCCGGGAGCACACGTTCAGGTCGCCTGCCAGCGCCCTCATCCCGGAAGCAAAGCCCTCGGGGACGGGCTTCCGCCAGTCGAGGGGCGCGGCGGCTTTCACGTTTATGTGCTTTTCTGCGCCGTTGGTATCCAGAAAAGCCCGGGAAATGTCCACGATCTTTTTGCCGTTCCACGTCATGGTCAGCCGCGGCTCCGCCTTTACCCGGGCTATCACCGTGGCCTCCAGATTTTCGCCGTCGGCGATGGCGCAGAAGCGCTGTGCGTCGTCGGCGGACACCACCACGGCCATACGCTCCTGGGATTCGGATATGGCCAGCTCCGTGCCGTCCAGGCCCTCGTACTTTTTGGGCACGGTGTTGAGATCCACGTCCAGCCCATCGGCCAGCTCGCCCACGGCCACGGACACGCCGCCCGCGCCGAAATCGTTGCAGCGCTTTATCATCCCGGCGGCCTGCGGATTACGGAACAGCCGCTGGAGCTTGCGCTCCTCCGGGGGATTGCCCTTCTGCACCTCCGCGCCGCAGTCCTCCAGCGAAGAGACCGTGTGGGCCTTGGAAGAGCCGGTGGCTCCGCCGCAGCCGTCGCGTCCCGTGCGCCCGCCCAGAAGTATGACGGCGTCGCCGGGTACCGGCGTCTCCCGGCGCACGTTATTCGCCGGGACTGCGCCCACCACGGCGCCTATCTCCATGCGCTTGGCGGCGTAGCCGGGATGGTACAGCTCGGAGACCTGACCGGTGGCCAGGCCTATCTGGTTGCCGTAGGCGGAATAGCCCGCCGCGGCGGTGGCGGTCAGCTTTCTCTGGGGCAGCTTGCCCTCAAGGGTCTCGCCCACGGGCCGCAGGGGGTCGGCCGCGCCGGTGACGCGCATGGCGGCATAGACGTAGGCTCTGCCGGAGAGCGGGTCGCGGATGGCGCCGCCGATGCAGGTGGCCGCACCGCCAAAGGGCTCTATCTCCGTGGGGTGGTTGTGGGTCTCGTTTTTGAAAAGCAGCAGCCAGTCCTGCTCCTCCCCGTCCACCATGACCTTGGTCTTCACGGTGCAGGCGTTTATCTCCTCCGACTCGTCCAGCTTGGTAAGCAGGCCCCTGGCCTTGAGATACCGGGCCCCGATGGTGCCCAGATCCATGAGCGTCACCGGCTTGGTGCGGCCGATATCGGCCCGGGCGGCGAGATATTCGTCCCACGCGGCGGATAGCTCCGGGTCGGCAAACTCGGCGCTGTCGATGACGGTGTTGAAGGTGGTGTGGCGGCAATGATCCGACCAGTAGGTGTCGATGACTTTAATTTCCGTGATGGTGGGCTCTCTGCCCTCGGCGCGGAAGTAGTCCCGGCAGCACTCAAGATCGCCCGGGTCCATGGCCAGACCGTATTTTTCTGTGAAGTCCGCCAGCTCCGTCTCCGACATGGCGTCGAAGCCCCTGACGGTCGCCACGGTCTCCGGCAGGCTGTATTCCGCCGCCAGGGTCTTTACCGGCTCCATGGAGGCCTCCCGGCTGTCCACCGGGTTGATGACGTATTTTTTCACGGCTTCCGCGTCCGCGTCGGAGATCGCGCCCTCCAGAACGTAAACTCTGGCCGTCCTGACGGCGGGGCGCTCGCCCCGGGAGATTATCTGGATGCACTGGGCGGCGGAGTCTGCCCGCTGGTCGTACTGCCCCGGCAGGTACTCCACGGCGAACACCCTGCCCGCCGTCTCCGGCATGGAGGAGTACACCTCGTCCAGCTGGGGCTCGGAAAACACCGTTTTCACGGCGTAATCGAACAGCTCCCTGTCGATGTTCTCCACATCGTAGCGGTTGAGTATCCGCACCCGCTCCAGCGCCGCGACGCCCAGAAAGGTCCGCGCGTCGTCCATGAGTTTTTTGGCTTCTCCCGCAAATTCCCGCTTTTTTTCAACATAGACCCGGTATACCATTTTCCGCCCTCCCGGTCACTTTACGGCTTTCAGCGCCCGCGCGCCGATGTCGTTTCTGTAATACGCGTTGTCGAAATGCACTTTCTTCACCTGCCGGTAGGCCGCGTCCACCGCCTGGGGCAGCGCGGGCCCCGTGCACTCCACGCCCAGCACCCGGCCGCCGTCGGTGAGGAGCCTGTCCCCGGCCAGTCTGGCCCCGGCCACATAGAGCTCGCCCGCGAAGTCGGCGTCCGCGGTTATTTCGAAGCCCTTTTCGTATTTTTCCGGGTAGCCCCGGCTGGCCATGATGACGCAGCAGGCGCTTTTGTCGGAAAATCTTACTTCTGTTTCGGAGAGCCTGCCGTCCCGGCAGGCGCGCATGACGGTGTAAAGATCGCTCTCCAGCAGCGGCAGCACCACCTGCGCCTCCGGGTCGCCGAAGCGGCAGTTGTACTCGATGACCTTGGGGCCGTCCGCCGTTATCATCAGACCGAAGTACAGGCAGCCCCGGAAGGGGCGGCCCTCGGCGTTCATGGCGGCAATGGTGGGCAGGAATATCTTTTCCATGCACTCGGCGGCTGTCTCCGGAGTGTAGTACGGGTTCGGCGCCACGGTGCCCATGCCCCCGGTATTGAGGCCCCTGTCGCCGTCCAGAGCCCGCTTGTGATCCATGGACGAGACCATGGGCTTCACGGTCTTGCCGTCGGTAAAGGCCAGCACGGACACCTCCGGGCCCTCCAGAAATTCCTCGACTACTATCTGGTTCCCGCTGTCGCCGAATTTTTTGTCGGCCATGATGGTCTTCACGGCGGCTCTGGCCTCGGCAAGGTCCTGCGCTATGATGACGCCCTTGCCCAGCGCCAGTCCGTCGGCCTTGATGACGGCGGGCATGGGCGCGGTCTCAAGGTAATCCAGCGCCGCGTCCATGTCGGAAAAGACCTCGTAGGCGGCGGTGGGTATGCCGTATTTTTTCATGAGGTTTTTGGAAAAGACCTTGCTGCCCTCGATGACGGCTGCCCTGGCCTCCGGACCGAAGCAGGGCACGCCGGCTTTCTCCAGCGCGTCCACGGCGCCCAGCACCAGCGGGTCGTCGGGAGTGACCACGGCGAAGTCCACCGGGTTTTCGGCCGCGAAGCGCACCATGCCGTCGACATCCTTTGCGCCTATGGGCACGCACACGGCGTCGGCGGCGATGCCGCCGTTGCCCGGCAGGGCGTAGACGGTCTCCACCTCGGGATTCTTTTTCAGCGACTTTATGACGGCGTGCTCTCTGCCTCCGCCGCCGATTACCATGATGTTCATACTTTTCCTCCTGAGTATTTATGGGTAGCTGTTTTTTTGTTAGGGCTGCGTCCCCGTTCCCCACTGGCTTCCCCTTGAGGGGAAGCTGTCGGCGTAAGCCGACTGATGAGGTGGAAGACTGATGGTCTCCGTGAACTACACCTCATTCGTCACGGCAAGCCGTGACACCTTCCCCTCAAGGGGAAGGCCCCCGAATGCCTTGCGTCCCCCGTCCAGGCAGGAGGGGGTCATCAAGGGGGAAACACGCTGTTGCCCCTCCCAAATCGCCTCACGGCTTCGCCGCGATAATCGCGCCTCCGCAGAGCGCGGGCGATTATCAGTGGTGGAACAGCCTCATGCCGGTGAAGGCCATGACTATGCCGTAGCGGTCGGCGGTCTCGATGACGTTGTCGTCCCGGATACTGCCGCCGGGCTCCACTATGTAGCTCACGCCGGACTTGCGCGCCCGCTCCACGTTGTCCCCGAAGGGGAAGAACGCGTCGGAGCCCACGGTGACGCCGGTCTGGGTCTTGACCCAGGCCTGCCGCTCCTCCCGGGTGAAGGGCTCGGGCCTTGTTTTGAAGACCTTCTGCCAGGCGCCGTCACGCAGCACGTCGTCGTACTCGTCGGAGACATAGATGTCGATGGCGTTGTCTCTGTCGGGGCGGCGTATGCCGTCTGCGAAGGGCAGCCCCAGCACCCGGGGAGACTGGCGCAGATACCAGTTGTCGGCCTTGCTCCCGGCCAGCCGGGTGCAGTGGATGCGGCTCTGCTGGCCCGCGCCCACGCCGATGGCCTGTCCGTTTTTCACGTAGCACACGGAATTGGACTGGGTGTATTTGAGGGTTATGAGCGACACCGCCATGTCCAGCTTCGCCCCGGCGGACAGCTCCTTGTTTTTCGTCACGATGTTGGTGAACATGCCGGTGGTGATCTCATACTCGTTCCGGCCCTGCTCGAAGGTGATGCCGAAGACGTCCTTGTGCTCCACGGGGGCGGGGACATAGTCGGGGTCGATGCGCACCACGTTGTAGTTGCCTTTTTTCTTGGTCCTGAGTATTTCCAGCGCCTCCGGGGTGTAGCCGGGGGCGATAATGCCGTCGGACACCTCGCCCTTCAGATACAGGGCGGTGGCGGCGTCGCACACGTCGGACAGGGCGGCCCAGTCGCCGTAGGAGCACAGCCTGTCCGTGCCCCGGGCGCGGATATAGGCGCAGGCCACGTCGGAGAGCGGCGCGTTCCTGTCCACGAAGTACATGGCCTTTTCCACGTCGGTCAGTTCATAGCCCAGGGCGGAGCCCGCCGGGGACACGTGCTTGAAGGACGAGGCGGCGGCCAGACCGGTGGCTTTCTTCATTTCCTTCACCAGCTGCCAGGAGTTCAGGGCATCCATGAAATTGATGTAGCCCGGACGGCCGTTCAGGACCTCCACCGGCAGGGCGCGGCCGTCGTTTACGAAAATGCAGGCGGGCTTCTGGTTTGGGTTGCAGCCGTATTTCAGTTCAAGTTTTTCCATGTCGCTCCTCCCTCAGACGTTCTTGTTTATGATGACCGTGTCGCTTTTGCCGGTGGCAATCTCGATGTAGCGGGTGAAAAGCGACACCTTGTTGTCGTTATCCAGACTCTCCCACAGCGCGTTGGCGAAGGCGCGGGCGTTCTGCCAGGGGAAGTCAATCCGCTCGGGCTCCCCCTCGAAGGAGGGCAGCGGGTCGCCGTCGGAGATGTAGGTGTGGATGAAGTGTCCCACGCCGGCGGCGGGGGCGTCGTACTCATAAAAATACCGGCAGCAGCACTCCGGATCGCCGTCCATGGTCTTGAGTATGGACATCCGGTAACCGCCGTCGGGGTAGATTATTCCCGAGACTCTGGGGGTATAGTTGGGCGCGTCGGGCTCAAAGGTGCGGGTGCGCAGGGCGTCCCGGAAGCTGCCGCCCCCCTGCAGGGAATCGCGGATGGTGTCGGTCTGGTCGCCGTTGGTGACGATGAGGCAGCCGTCGAATTCCCGCACGGGATGGTAGATGATGAGGCTGGGATCCTCCATGGCGGAGGGGTCGAAGGCCTGGGTGCGTATGCCGTCGGTGGTCTTTTCAAAAACGCGGTTGCGGCTGTTTTTGCTGCGGCCCATGATAAAATACGCCGCGGCGGCAAATCTGCCGTCGGCGCTGCGGCCCAGTATAAGGCCCCGTCCGGGGTAGCTGTTGTTTTTCAGAAGCTCCTGCACATTGTGATTTTTCATTTCTTCTCTTCCCTCTCATCGGCAAGTTTTTTGCTCACAAGCTCGGCGGCCCGGGGCAATATCACCCACTCCGCCTGTTCCATCACCCGGCGCTGCAGCGTCTCCGGCGTGTCGCCGGGCAGCACGTCCACCGCCTTCTGCATGATTATCCGGCCGCCGTCCGGCACCTCGTTCACATAGTGCACCGTGGCGCCCGTGACCTTCACCCCGTAACGGAGCGCCGCCTCGTGCACCCGCAGGCCGTAGTAGCCCTTGCCGCAGAAGGACGGTATCAGCGCGGGGTGGATATTGATTATCCGCTCCGGGTATCTGGCGGTGAAATCGGCGGAGAGGATGCTCATGTAGCCCGCCAGCACGATAAGCTCTATGCCCCGCGCCTCAAGGAGCCGGAGCATCGCGCCCTCATCCCTGCACACGGCGGTCTCCACCCCGGCCTTTTCCGCCCGCCTGAGGGCGTAGGCGTCCGGGCGGCTGGATATCACCAGCACTATCTCGCCGGAACTGAGGACGCCGTCCCTTTCGGCGTCCAGCAGGGCCTGCAGGTTGGTGCCGCCGCCGGACACCAGCACGGCGATGCGGGTCAGCATAGCTCCACTCCCTCGCCGCCGCGGACGATCTCGCCCATGACGTAGGCGCTCTCGCCGTTGTCGCGCAGGACGGCCAGCGCCGTGTCGGCGGCGTTTTTGTCCACCACACAGCACATGCCCACGCCCATGTTGAAGGTGTTGAACATGTCCCGCTCCGGCACTCCCCCGGCCCGGGCGATGAGCTCGAACACCGGCGGGGTCTTCACTGCGGATTTGTCTATCTTCGCGGAATAGCCCTTCGGCAGGCTGCGGGGGATATTCTCAAAAAATCCCCCGCCGGTGATGTGGGACACAGCCTTCACCGTGACCCGCTCCATCAGCGCCAGCATGGGCCTGACATATATTTTCGTGGGGCGCAGCAGCGCGTCGCCGATGGACTCTCCCCCCAGCGCCGCGCAGGGCGCGGCAAGGTCGGTGTGCTCCACGTCCAGCGCCCTGCGGATCAGGGAAAAGCCGTTGGAGTGCGGTCCGGAGGACGGCAGCGCGATGACGGCGTCGCCCTCGCCCACGGCGGTGTTGTCCAGGATCTTGGATTTGTCCACGATGCCCACGGCGAAGCCCGCCAGGTCGTATTCGTCCTCGGGGTAGAAGCCGGGCATCTCGGCGGTCTCGCCGCCGATGAGCGCCGCGCCGGCCTGGACGCAGCCCTCCGCCACGCCGGAGACCACGGAGGCTATCCGCTCCGGCACGTTTTTGCCGCAGGCGATGTAATCCAGGAAAAACAGCGGCCGCGCGCCGCAGCAGATGATGTCGTTGACGCACATGGCCACGCAGTCGATACCCACGGTGCTGTGCCTGTCCATGAGGAAGGCCAGCTTCAGCTTGGTGCCCACGCCGTCGGTGCCGGACACCAGCACCGGCTCGGTCATGCCGGTAAGCTCCGGCCGGAACAGACCGCCGAAGCCGCCCACGTCCCCGATGACGCCGGGGGTGAGGGTGCGGGCGACGTGGCTTTTCATCAGCTCCACGGCCCTGTAGCCTGCGGTAATATCCACGCCGGCGGCGGCGTAGGAATCACTTCTGCTTCTCATCTTCCATTCCCTTTCTCTCGCTTATCCTGTATTCAAAGCGGCTCTTGCGGGCGGCCGTGGGGGTCTCGGTGGGATATTCCCCGTCGAAGCAGGCCCCGCAGAAGCCCTCCCTGGCGCAGTCCGGATTAACAAGGCAGCCCAGATCCGACACCGGGAGATAGCCCAGGCTGTCGGCCCCTATCTGCCGGGCGATCTCGTCGATGGAATATTTGCTGGCAATGAGGTTGTCGCGGGAATCGATGTCCGTGCCGTAATAGCAGGGGTTCAAAAACGGCGGCGCGGAGACGCGGACGTGCACCTCCGACGCCCCGGCGGAGCGCAGCAGGTTCACGATGGCGGCGCAGGTGGTGCCCCGGACGATGGAATCGTCTATCATCACCACCCGCTTTCCCCGGACGACTCCGGCGATGGGGTTCAGCTTCAGCTGCACCATGGCCTCCCGGGATTTCTGGCCGGGGGATATGAAGGTGCGGCCGATGTATTTGTTTTTGATAAAGCCCATCTCGCTGGGTATGCCGGAGGCGCGGGAGTAGCCCACGGCGGCGTCCAGCCCGGAATCCGGCACGCCGATGACCACGTCGGCGTCCACGGGGTGCCGCCGGGCCAGGCACTCTCCGGCCCGTACTCTGGCCTCGTGCACGCTGACCCCGTCGATGACGGAGTCGGGGCGGGCGAAGTATATGTACTCGAAAATGCAGGTGCGCTTTTCCGCCTTGCCGCAGTGATCGCGGATGCTGCGGGCGCCGTTTTTGTCGAACACCATTATCTCGCCGGGCTCCAGGTCGCGGATGAACCGGGCCTGCAGGGCGTCCAGCGCGCAGCTCTCGGATGCCACCACGCAGCCGCCGTCGGCGGTGCGGCCGTAGCACAGGGGGCGGAAGCCGTGCTCGTCCCTGACGGCGATGAGCTTGGAGGGGGACATTATCACCAGCGAATACGCGCCCTTTATCCGGTACATGGCCCGGTTGACGGCGGATTCGATGGAGGGCGCGGAGATGCGCTCCTTGGTGATGACGTAGGAGATGACCTCGGTGTCGCTGGTGGTGTGGAAGATGGAGCCCTCCATTTCCAGCTCCTGCCTGAGCTCCATGGAGTTGACCAGATTGCCGTTGTGGGCCAGAGCCATGCGGCCCTTGATGTGGTTGACCACTATGGGCTGGCAGTTTTCCCGTCCGTTGCCGCCGGTGGTGCCGTAGCGCACGTGGCCCACGGCCATGGTGCCCCTGGGGAAGGCGTCCAGCACAGGCTTGGTGAACACCTGGCTCAGAAGTCCCACGTCCCGGTAGTCGGTGAAAAGTCCGTCGTCGTTCACCACGATGCCGCAGCTCTCCTGCCCCCGGTGCTGGAGGGAATAAAGCCCGCAGTAAGCCCGCATGGCCAGATCCTCCGGCTCCGGGCTCATGATGCCCAGCACACCGCACTCCTCGTGTATCTCGTTTTTGACTGAGTTTCCCATTTTATCCGATTATGCGCTTCATCATTTCGGAGTAAGCGTCCTCCACGCCGCCCATATCCCGGCGGAAGCGGTCCTTGTCCAGCTTCTCGTGGGTGGTGGAGTCCCAAAAGCGGCAGGTATCGGGGCTTATCTCGTCGGCCAGGACGATCTGGCCGTCGGCGGTCTTGCCGAACTCCAGCTTGAAGTCCACAAGGTCGACGTTCACGTTTTTGAAGAAGGCCTTCAGCACGTCGTTGATCTTGAAGGACAGGGCCTTGATGGTCTCTATCTCCTCTTTGGTGGCCAGCTTCAGGGCCAGCGCGTGGTATTCGTTCAGCAGGGGGTCGTCCAGCGCGTCGCACTTATAGGAGAACTCGATGGTGGGCGTGTCGAAAACTATGCCCTCCTCCACGCCGTAGCGGGAGGCAAAGTGCCCGGCGGAGATGTTGCGCACGATGACCTCCAGCGGCACTATGGAGACCTTTTTCACCAGCGTGTCCCGGTCGGAGAGCTCCTTCACGAAGTGGGTGGGCACGCCCTCCTTCTCCAGCATCTGCATCAGGTAATTTGTGACCTTGTTGTTTATGACGCCCTTGCCGGCGATGGTGCCGCGCTTTTTGCCGTTGAGGGCGGTGGCGTCGTCCTTGTAGGACACGATGACGAGATCGGGATCGTCGGTGGCGTAGACTTTTTTGGCCTTGCCTTCGTAAAGCTGCTGTCCTTTTTCCATGTTCATATCCTCCGTATTATTTCTGATTGAACTGCGCCTCGATGCGGGCGTTCTTTTCCAGGGTCTTTTCGGTGTCCGCGGCTCTGGCGGCGGCCAGCTTTGCGGCAAGCTCCCCGTCCGACACGGCCAGGATCTCCGCGCAAAGCAAGGCGGCGTTGGTGGCTCCGTCTATCGCGACAGTGGCCACGGGTATACCCGAGGGCATCTGTACGGTGGACAGGAGGGCATCAACGCCGTCCAGTGCGCCTGATTTAATTGGAATGCCCACGACGGGCAGGGTGGTGTTCGCGGCTATGGCTCCGGCCAGATGGGCGGCCATGCCAGCGGCGGCGATAATGGCCCCGAAGCCGTTTTCCCGGGCCCCGAGAGCGAAGGCTCTGGCCTGCTCCGGCGTTCTGTGGGCAGAAAATACGTGCACCTCGCTGGGCACGCCGAATTTATCCAGGGTCTTTACGGCTTTTTCCACCACGGGCAGGTCGGAATCGCTGCCCATGATGACGGCGACTTTTTTCATGACGGCATCTTTCCTTTCTTTTTCAAAAAAGCAAAAAGGACAGTCCTGTGCCATATATATCGCAGGACTGCCCAGACGGTCGGCATTGATACAGCCGGCCGGTTCCCCTGTGGTGACCCACGTTTCCGTCAGTCGCCGGCCGAGCTCTTGATTACAATTGAATATTATATGTTCCGCCCCGGAAAGTCAATTATCCATTCATCCCAAAAGCGGGCGGAAAACCCGCCCGGCTTTGTATCAAATATCAACAATCCGTCCCGCCGCTTGTGCAGTATTGACGAAAATCCCCGGCAGACTTGCGTCTGCCGGGGACATGGGGAAGAAAGCGGAAAGAAGCTGTCAGAACAACTCGTCGCCGGACTTGTTGTCAAGTCCCGGATGTCCGTCGAAGCGGACGACGCCGATCTTGGCCTTGCCGGCCACGGCCTGCTCCACCAGATAGGTCCCGCGGATGCCGAAGCCGCCGCAGAGCTCAATGGCGCCGCAGCCCGCGTCGGCCATTTCCTTTGCCGCTGCCGCGCCCTGCTCGTAGGTGGACACGCCGATGGCGGTGAGGCACACGGAGGGGGTATTCACGGTGTTGCGGTCCGTCTTGGGATCCGCGCCGGGGGCGATGAAAATGAATGCGGCCTGAAGCATGTGGATTCCTCCTTATTTTTTGTTGGGGATATGGATGGCTTTCTTGTCGGCGGCCAAGGCTGCCTCATGGACGGCCTCGGACACTGTGGGATGGCAGTAGATGGTCTGGTCCAGCTCGTCCAGCGTGGCTTCCATCTTTATTGCCAGCGCGGCTTCCTCGATGAGGTCGTTGGCTCTGGGGGCCAGAATGTGCACGCCCAGGATCTCGCCGTACTGCTTGCCTGCAAGGACCTTCACCATGCCGTCGGTGTGGCCCATTACAAGGCTGCGGCCGTTGGCGACGGTGGGGAATTTGCCTACCTTGTACTCTATGCCCTGCTCCTTCAGCTGTTCCTCGGTGAAGCCGACTCCGCCGAACTCCGGGCCCACATAGGCGCAGGAGGGGCTCTCGCTGGCCAGGAAGGTGCGCTCGCCGCCCATGGCGTTCTCAGCCGCGACCTCGCCCATGGCCATGGCCGCGTGGGCCAGCATCAGCTTGCCGTTGCAGTCGCCGATGGCGTACACGCCGGGCACGTTGGTCTCCATCTTGTCGTCGGTGACGATGAAGCCCTTCTCTTCCTTTATGCCGGCCTTGGCAAGGTCAAGTCCGGCGGTGTTGGGGCCGCGGCCCACGCACACCAGGACCTTTTCGGCCTCGAAGACCTTCTCGCCGTCGGGGCACTGCACCTTGACCTTGGCGCCCTTGGCGGTGTCCTCCACGGACAGCACCTTGGAGTCGGTGTGGATGTCAAGGCCCATATTGGTCAGCTGCGCCTGCACAAGGCCGGTGAGCTCGCCGTCCATCAGGGGCAGCAGCCGGGAGAGCATCTCCACCACTGTGACCTTGGTGCCGAACTTGAGATACGCGCTGCCCAGCTCCAGACCGATGACGCCGCCGCCGATGACCACCATGCTCTCGGGGATGTGGTCCAGGCTCAGGCACTCGGTGGAGTCTATGCAGGCCTTGGAATCCTTGACGCCGGGGATGGGCGGGATGATGGGGTAGGAGCCCACGGCGATGATGACCTTGTCGGCCGTGACGGTCTCGCCGCCGGCGACGACGGTCTTGGGCCCGGTGAACTTGGCTTCGCCGGCGATGACCTTGACCTTGTTGGCCTTCATCAGGGCGCGCACGCCGCTGGTGAGCTTATCCACGGTGGCCGCGCGGTAGGCCTGGACCTTCGTCCAGTCTATCTCCACGTCCTTGCCGATGATGCCGATGCCGTCGGAATGCACGGCCTCGTCGTAGGTATCCGCCGCGTGGAGCATGGCCTTGGTGGGCATGCAGCCGCGGTTGAGGCAGGTGCCGCCCATTTCATCCTTTTCCACCAGCGTGACCTTGGCGCCCAGCTGCGCGGCGCGGATGGCGGCCACATAGCCGCCGGGGCCGCCGCCCAGTACCAGCACGCTGCCGCCCTCGGCAGCAGCCGGAGCCGAACCCGCCGCGGGAGCCGCCGCCGGGGCGGAAGCTTCGGGCAGGTCTATCTTCTCGCCCGGCTCGCCGATGAAGGCGATGGGGGCGAGCACGGGGACGGGGTCTCCGGCCTTGGCGACGATCTTGAGGAGCGTGCCGGAGGCGGGGGACTCTATGTCGTTGGTCAATTTATCGGTGGAGACGGAAAACAGGATCTCGCCCTCTTTTACGGCGTCGCCCTCGTTCTTCTTCCACTCGTCAACGGTGCCCTCGGTCATGGTCAGGCCGAGCTTCGGCATTACAACTACTTTTCCCATTATTTATTTCCTCCTTATGCCAGAATCAGGGCCGGATTTTCCAGCAGGGTCTTGACTCTCTGCAGGAACTCGGCTGCCACGGAGCCGTCCACCACGCGGTGATCGGCGGTAAGGGACAGGTTCATTATCGGACGGATGACTATCTCGCCGTTGCGCACCACGGGCTTGTCCTCCATGGTGGTGACGCCCAGGATGGCCACCTCGGGCTGGTTGATGATGGGGGAGAAGCTCTCGATGCCGTACATGCCCAGGTTGGTGATGGTGAAGGTGCCGCCGTGGAGCTTTTCCATGGGCAGGGTGCCGCCGCGGGCCGCCGCGGCCAGCTCCTTGACCTCGTCGTGGATCTGGGTCAGGCTCTTCTTGTCGGCGTCCACGATGTTGGGCACCACCAGGCCGTTGTCCAGGGCCACGGCGACGCCCATGTTGATGTAATGCTTGTAGATTATCTTGTTGTCCTCAAGGGAGCAGTTCAGCAGCGGGTACTCGGTGAGGGCCTTGGCCACGAACTTCACCAGCAGATCGGTGTAGGAGACCTTGATGTCCTTGGTCTTGAGCTGCTCGCGGTAATTTTTCATGGCGGACATGTCCACGCCCAGATTGAAGGTGACGGTGGGGCTGGTCATGTGGGAATTGAGCATGTTCTTGGCTATGGCCTTGCGCATGCCGTTCATGGGGACGACCTCTTCGCGGGCGTCCTCGGCGCCCTTTTCCCGGGTGCTCTGGAGATAAGCCATGATGTCGGCCGCCAGCACTCTGCCGTGGTTGGGAACATCCTTCAGGTCTATGCCCGCGTCGGCGGCCACCTTGGCTGCCAGCGGGGAGGCCTTGACAGACGGCTCGGCGGGAGCCGCCGGGGCTGCAGGAGCCGGAACATAATTGTTCACGTCGTCCTCGGTGATGCGGCCGTTGGGGCCGGTGCCCTTGACGAGGGCTATGTCGATGCCCTTTTCCTTGGCCAGCTTCTTCGCTCTCGGAGAAGCCACAACATGGCCGCCAGTCGGGGCCGCCGCCGCGGGAGCCGCTGCAGCTGCCGCTGCCGGGGCCGCTTCAGCCGCCGGAGCCGCTCCGCCGGAGAGCAGGCCGGAGATATCCTCGTCCGCCGCCGCGATCACGGCCACCTTGTCCAGCACGGGCACAGTGGCGCCCGCCGCGACGATGATCTTTCTCAAAACGCCGGAGGCGGTGGCTTCGATGGTGTTGGTCAGCTTGTCGGTCTCGACCTCGAACAGGGGCTCGCCCTCTTTGACCTCGTCGCCCTCTTTTTTCAGCCAGCTTGAAACCGTGCCCTCGGTCATGGTCAGGCCCAGCTTCGGCATTACTACTACTTTCGCCATGTTATCGCTCCTTTTATGATTTTTAATTTTTATTGTTGATTGATTTACCTGCTTTTGAACATGCCCAGCTCCGCGGCTCTGGACAGGGCCGCCCGGGGCTTCACGCGCCAGGGGCCGCTGCGCTGCACCACGAAACGGGCCTCGTCGCCCGCGAAGAGCTTAATTTCCCGCTCGCCGTCCAGGGCGATCATACCGGGAGCGTCGGCCCTGTAAACGTATTCCTCGCCGAAGGGGAGCTTTTTGGCGGCAGCCACTTCCATGGGCGTCAGGATGCCCGCGGCGATGGGCGCGTTGACCTTCTCTCCGCCCTTCCCCAGTTCGACGGCGAAGCCGAAATCGTCGGTGTCCTCCACTATCTGATAGACGCCGGGCACGGCGGAAAAGCCGATGGTGGCGGGGTGGCAGCGGGATACGATGATGTGCTTCATGCGCTTCGGGTCCCAGATGGCCCGGGCGCCGATATACTCGTCGTCGGAGATGACGGCGTCGATGAGGGCCATGTCCCTGTACTCGCCGTTGACGTACACCTCCACCCTCTTGTCGTGTATGCACACGGAGTAGGGGTCGTCCATCAGCGCGACGGCGGCGGCGGCCATGCCGGCCACCGTGCCCTCCATCATGGCCGGGTAGACATTGTTGGTGCCCGTGGAGATGGACAGCATGGGCGTTTTGCCCACGCCCTTGGCGGCGGCGCGGGACGTACCGTCACCGCCCAGCACCACGACGCAGCCCACGCCCATATCCTCCATAAGCTTTGCAGACCGGACGGTATCCTTCACGGAGCCGTCCATGAGAAAATCCAGAACATTTATATTTGAGCCCAGCACCCCGTCGTCCTCGAGCTGGTACTGGACGCTGTAGCCAATTGTAAAAGTGTCCGGCATGAACACCGCATCCTTCACGCCCAGACCCTGGGCCGCCAGAACGATGCGCTTGCAGATATTTACCTTTTCGTTGTTATCGATGGTAGTGGCATAGGACACCAGCCGGCGGATGTCCTTGCCCGAAGCGGGGTTCGCAATTATTCCGATACTCGCCATCGGCAGCACCTCTCAAAATAATTATCACTCCGGCCCGGAGGCTGGGCCTCCGGGCCGGAGCCGTTTATGGAAATCAGAACATTTTCTTGGCTGCGAGAACGATATCGGTGGCGTTGGGAAGATACACGTCCTCCAGATTGGGGGCGAAGGGGACGGGGGTGTCCAGTGCGCCGATGCGGGCCACGGGGGCGTCCAGATCGTCGAACATTTCCTCGCCGATGATGGCGCTGATCTCTCCGCCGTAGCCGCCGCGTCTGGTCTCTTCGGTGACCACGATGGCCTTGTGGGTCTTGGCTATGGACTCCGCGATCATGTCCTTATCCAGCGGATACAGTGAGCGGATATCGATGATCTCGGCCTCTATGCCGTCTTCCGCCAGCTTCTTGGCAGCGTCCAGGGCATCGTAGACCTGCTTGGCGTAGGTGACGATGGTGACGTCCTTGCCCTCGCGGACTATCTTGCCCTTGCCCAGAGGGATGGGATCCTTGGAGGTGACTTCGCTCTTGGTGGCGTAAAGGGTCTTCTGCTCGAAGAACATCACGGGGTTGTCGTCGTCGATGGCGGAGAGCAGCAGTCCCAGGGCGTCCTGAGCGTTGCTGGGGTATACGACCTTCAGGCCGGGAACGTGGGTCAGCCAGGCTTCAAGGCTCTGGCTGTGCTGGGCGGCGCCGCCGGTGCGGCCGCCGGCGGGCAGACGCACCACCATGGGCAGGTCTATCTTGCCGCCGAACATATAGCGCATCTTTGCGGCCTGGTTCACCAGCTGATCCATACCGACGGTAAGGAAGTCGTTGAACATAAGCTCTGCGATGGGGCGCAGGCCGGTGGCCGCGGAACCCACGGCGGAACCGATGATGGCGCCCTCGGAAATCGGGGTATCGCGCACGCGCTCGGGTCCGAACTCGTCGAACATGCCGGCGGAAACGCCGAAGCAGCCGCCAAAGGCGCCGACGTCCTCACCGAAAAGAAGAACGTAGGGGTTCTCGCGCATCCGGATGCTCATTGCCTCGCGGATAGCTTCTCCATAAGTCATCATACTCATCTTACGCGCACCTCCTCAACGATGTCGGAATAGACGTCGGTGACCACGCTTTCGTCAGGCGCGAAGGGCTGGGCGTCGGCGAACTTGATGGCCGCGTCGATCTCTCCGGCGACCTTCTTGTCCACATCGTCTATCTCGGCCTGGGTCATAACGCCGTTTTCAACAAGGAACTTGGAGTAACGGGGCATAGGATCCTTGGCCATCCATGCGGCCTGCTCCTCTTTGGGCTTGTAGGTGGCGGGGTCGCCCTCGAAATGGCCGTGCTGACGGTAGGTCTTGCACTCGATGAGGGTCGGGCCCTTGCCGGCGCGGGCGCGGGCGACCGCTTCCTCAGCCGCTTCGTAAACGGCCATGGGATCGTTGCCGTCAACGGAGACGCCGGGGATGTTGTAGGCAGCGCCGCGATCGGCGATGTCCTTGATCGCCTGATGGCGGTCCTGGCTCATGGAAATGCCGTAGTGGTTGTTCTCGCACACGAAAACTATGGGGAGCTTCCAGATGGAAGCCAGGTTCAGGGACTCGTGGAAGGTGCTCTGGTTGGTGGAGCCGTCGCCGAAGAAGCATACGCAGACCTGATCGGTCTTGCGGATCTTGATGGACAGGCCGGCGCCGCAGGAGATAGGTTGTCCTGCGCCCACGATGCCGTTGGCGCCCAGGATGCCCTTGTCGCGGTCCGCTATGTGCATGGAGCCGCCCTTGCCCTTGCAGTAACCGGTGTAGCGTCCGAAAAGCTCCGCCATCATCAGGTTGATGTCGCCGCCCTTGGCAATGATATGGCCGTGGCCGCGATGGGTGCTGGTGATGTAGTCATCATCCCGCAGGCACTCGCACACCGCCGGAGCTATGGCCTCTTCACCCAGATAGAGGTGAGCGAAACCGTAGATCTTGCCCTCTGCGAACAGCCTGGCTGCCGCCGATTCGAAGTCGCGGATGCGGCGCATGCGGAGATAGATGTCTTTCATCTGTTCTTTGCTTGCTGCCATGTAATAACCTCCTTAAAATTTGATTTACTCTTTTATAAACACTTCAACGGCCGCGATAGCCGCCTCGATGCTTCTGTCTGAATCCCCGAAGCAGGGGATGCACAGCCCGTCCACTGTGAGCCCGCCCTTGACGGCCTCCACCTCCGCCGTTCCCACGGGGAGCGCCGAGGCCACGTCCTTCAGGTCCACATCCTCCGGTCTTGAGACTGAGACCGTCGCTTTTATGAACACCTTTTCCGCGAATTTTTCCTCCGGAATGCCCAGCACGTCCTGCAACCCGCACAGGCAGCTTCTGGACACCGCGTCCTTCACGGCTTTTTTCGCAGCTTTGTTCACATCCTGCCCATGAAAATCCGTGCCCATACCGAATTCGACGATAAATTTTTTCATTTTTGTCTCACCTCCGGGCTGTAACTGTCTATCAGTATAGCCTTAAATTGTGAACATCTCAATAACAAACAAAAAATCTCAATAATTTCGTTGTTTTAGGCAATGGGCCCTTGACATTTTTTCAACAAGTGCACAAATTGTCGCTTATTTAACAAAGAAGCTGAGACAAATCTTAACAATTTGTCTCAGCTTCTGAGATATTTCTCAATTGTCGCAGATAATCCTGAGATTATCCCTTGACGGCCTTGGGATTGATGCCGAACTTCTTTATCCGGCGGTACAGGGTTGCGCGGCTGACGCCCATCTTTTCCGCCGCGGCGTCCACGCTGCCGCCGCATACGGTGAGGGCGGCCAGGATCTCCCCTGCCTCGCCGCTTAGCGGAGGCTGCGCCGGCTCCTCGGCGTCCCGGGGCGGCATGACGAAGCGCAGGCTGTCCTCGCCCAGCACGGTATCGGAGCAGGAATAGAAGGCGCGCTCGATGCCGTTCTGCAGTTCCCGGACGTTGCCGGGCCAGTCGTATTGCATAAGTCCCGCGATAAATTCCGGAGACAGGGATTTCTTCATCTCCGGATTGAGCTTGTTGAGTCTCTCCAGAAATACCCCGGCGCAGTAAGGGATGTCGGTGGGTCTGTCCCGCAGCGGCGGGATATCCAGCCGCAGCACGTTCAGGCGGTAGTACAGATCCTGTCTGAAGCGCCCGGCGGCCACGGCCTCCTCCAGCTTGGTGCTGGTGGCGGTAATGATGCGTATATCCAGCGGCAGCTCCTGCCCTCCGCCCAGGCGGACGATACTGTGGGTCTCCACGGCCCTCAGCAGCTTCGACTGGAATTCCAGCGGCAGCTCGGATATCTCGTCCAGAAACAGGGTGCCGCGGTTTGCCAGCTCGAAGCGGCCGGGGTTGCCCTCTCCGGCGGTGCCGGGGAAGGCGCCGGCCTCATAGCCGAACATCTCCGATTCCAGCAGATCCCTGGGGATGGAGGCGCAGTTGATGGCCACGAAGGGGCCTGCGGCAGAGGAGCCGGCGTTGTGTATGGCCTGGGCCATAAGCTCCTTGCCGGTACCGCTCTCGCCCGCGATGAGTATATTGCCGTTGTACTGGGCGTATTTTCTGGCCAGACCCACGGTCTTTCTCATGCCCAGATCCCGGGTAATGATGTCGTCGAAGGTGTAGTTGGCGTGGTTTCCGGACATTTTGTTCACGGAGTCGATGAGGTGCTTTTGTTTTTTCAGGGTCACGTTTATGGTCTTGGTGCCGTAATTCAGCGCCGGGGATATGGCCGCGGTGCAGCGCACGGTGCCGTTGGCGGTGACCACGCGGATATCGTCCGCGAAGAATTTTTTGTCGGCCATCCACTCGCTGGGGCTCCAGCTCACGTCCGGCAGCATGTTTCTGACATCCATTCTCATAAGCGCGTCGCTGTCCACGCCGAAAAGCTGCTGGGCGGCGGTATTGCCCCAGATTGGGCGGTAATCGGTGTCCACCAGCACTATGGCGTCGGGGCTGACCTCCAGCGCGGACTGCAGCACCTCCCGGCTGTGCAGCACGGAGAGCTGGGCCTCGATGCCGTATGCGGCGGCCAGCACCAGACCCAGGGTGTGGTCGTGGGCGGCGGCGTAGTCGCCGGACATGTTCAGGCAGCCCACCACCTCGCCGTTGGCGCCGTGTATGGGCGCGGCGGAGCAGGTCCAGCCGTGGTGGCTGGAGCAGTAGTGCTCCGGCCCCACCATCTGGATGGCGGTGTCGTAATCCAGGGCCACGCTTATGGCGTTGGTGCCCACGGACATGCTGTTCCACAGAACGCCGGTCTGGTAGCGCATGTCCCGGGTCTTGGACATGACCTCCTCGTCGCCGATGGACACCAGGATGTAGCCCACGGCGTCGGTGAGCACCAGCATGAAGTGGGAGCGCTTGACGATGCCGAAAACGCTCTGCATTATGGGCGCGGCGGTGTCGATGAGGGTCTTGTTGGCGTTCACGATGCTTTTGAAAACGACCTCGTCCACCTTGGTGCCGTGGCCGCCGTTGGGATTCACGCCCGCGGCCCGGCACTTCTGCCAGGAGTCCGCCACCGGCGGCTGCACCCGGGGATCCAGCTTCCCTTCGTACATGAATTCCGCCCATATCTCCTTGAGCGTGTCTATATCAAGCGACATCTCATTTTCCTCCAAACATAGTGTCAAGGATGTTTTCCAAAGTAATTCCGCCGAACATCTCCCGCAGCTCCAGGCCGGAAAGGGCCTTTTCCGCGTCGCTCCTGAGGTATCTCACGCCCCTGAGCGCCTCGGCGGCGGGGTCGTTGCGCTTCACAGCCATAAAGTCCCCCTGAAAGCGGGCGGAGCGTATCACGCCGCCGCTCACCTCCAGCTGCACCGAAAGCGTGCCGCCCGGATAACGGACCTTGTTCGTGTAGTCGTACGCCGGGGAGCGTCCGTAGGTCCACTCCCAGCTCCTGTATTTTTCGTCGGCCAGAGCGTTCACCTGCTCCAGCTCCGCCCCGGCGAGCTCCTGCCTGACAAGTCCGTCGCGGGAGAGCTCCTCCAGCAGACGGCGCCAGAATTCCTCCATGGTCATGTCCGCCGGCAGGCAGGAACGGATGTTCCCTATCCGCGAACGCACAGATTTGGCGCTTTTAGAGGCGAATTTCGCCGGGTCGGCGTTCAGCGCGCCGGCGACCATGGCGGGGTCGGAATCGAAAAGCAGGGTGCCGTGGTGGAGAATGCGGTCCTTATATATCCTCTGGGCCACGCCGGACACCTTTTTGCCGTCCACGGTTATGTCGTTGCGGCCGGTGGTCTCGGCGGTGACGCCCATGGCGCCCAGCGCCCGGCACACCGGCTCCGTGAAGCGGGATATAGTCAGCCCCGCCGCGTCGCCCAGCTCCGTGATGAACGAATAGTTCAGGTTCCCAAGATCGTGATATACCGCGCCGCCGCCGGTCTCGCGCCGGACCACGGTGACGCCGTGTTCCTTTATGAAAGCGGGGTTGATCTCCTCAGCCGTGTTTTGGTTCAGCCCCACCACAACGGTGTTGGCGTTCTGCCAGAGTATCAGCCAGTCGCCCTCCGTTCTGTTTTTCAGCACGTATTCCTCAAAGGCAAGATTGAAGCAGGGGTCGTTGGAATGGGTCTCAAGATAATTAACAGGCATCGCGCACCTCCGGGTATTCGCATTTTTTATGCCCACCAAGTATAGTACAATTTTGCGCGGCGGGCAAGATGCTGTCTCAATATTTTGAGATTTTTGTCGAAGTTCGCCAAATATCGGAGCCGTCGGCCGTTACAGATGAAAAAATCTCATATTTTTCGCCGTTGACAGTCCCGGAGAGGCTCTGTATACTGGTTTATTAGGAACACCAAACAGCATTTGGAGGCGCGTTATGGGCAGAAGATTCATGGTGATGAGCGGTTTTCTGGGCGCGGGCAAGACCACGTCCATGCTGGCGATAGCGGACGAGCTGGCAAAGCGGGGCGTGAAGGCCGCGATAATCTCCAACGATCTTGGCTCGTCGGAGCTGGTGGACGAGCTGTACACGGCGGAGCGCGCCGCCTGCTCCGGGGCCATTGCCGACGGCTGCATCTGCTATCAGACCGAGGTGCTGGCCGACAGGATAAAACAGTTTTCGGACGCCGGCGGCGCGGGACTGGTGATGTCCGATATCCCCGGCTGCGGAGTGGGTGCGCTGGAGCATGTGTATTTCAGGCTGGCCCGGGACTACCCCGGCGAATTCGAGCTGGCCCCCTTCACCGTGGTGTGCGACCCCCTGCGGCTCCGGGCCATAATGCCGGAGCACGCTAACCTGCATCTGCCGGAGGAGATCAACTATCTCTTCCGCACCCAGCTGCTGGAGGCGGACGCCATAATCCTCAACAAGACCGACACCGTCTCCGCCGCCGAACAGGCGCGCTACGCGGACTTTCTCAGCGGGTCGTACCCCGGCATACCGGTGTTCCCGATAAGCGCCAAAACCGGCGCGGGCATCGGGCCGCTGGCGGATCACCTCATGTCCGCGTCCGCGCGGCTCGTCCAGGTGGACACCGGCTACGGCGGGCCGGAATTTATGGCGGCGGAGGCCAGGCTGAGCTGGTACGACCAGCGTTTTTATATAAAAAAGGCCGCGGCCTTCGACGGCTGCGGCTTCATGGGCGACTTCATGGAGGCTGTGGCGGCGCGGCTGCGGCGCTCGGGCGGCAACGTGCCGCATCTGAAGGTCTTTGCCGCGGGCGGCGGCGGCGATTTCGCCAAGGCCTCGCTGGTTGGCATCGACAGCGCGGTGGAGTTCGACGCCCGGCTGGGCCGCCGATACCCTGCGTACCGGATGGTGGTGAACGCCCGCGCCGCCTGCGATTCGCTGGCGCTCTCCGCGCTGATGGACGAGGCGCTGAGCGAGACGGCGGAAAAGTACGGCGTGCAGTGCCGGATCCTCCCGGCCGGCAGCTTCGGCGCGTCCGGCGAATGAGCGCAAAAACCGCCCCCGCGAAGTTTTTCTTCGCGGGGGCGGTTTTTGTTCTTAATTATCGGCGCAGCTTTTGCAGCTGTTTTCGTGGCCGCCGCCGTGCACCATGTTCAGCGCGTGCTCCAGCGTATCCAGGACTGCGTCGAGATTTTCATGGGCGCCCTTCTCGCTGCCGGGCAGGTTAATGATCAGCGTCGTGCCCCGCAGTCCCGCCACGGAGCGGGACAGCATGCCCCTGGGCGTTATCTGCATGCTGGCGTATCTCATGGCCTCGGGGATGCCCGGGGCCAGTCTGTCCGCCACGGCCAGGGTGGCCTCCGGCGTCACGTCCCGGGTGGAAAAGCCGGTGCCGCCGGTGGTGAGCACCAGATCGGCCTTCACCTCGTCGGCGCATTTGACGAGTTCGGCCTCTATCATCGCCCGGTCGTCCGGGACCAGGCCCGTGTATACGACCTTATATCCGGCTCCGGAGAGCATTCTTGCTATGCAGGGGCCGCTGGTATCCTTCCGCTCCCCGGCAAAGCCCTTGTCGCTTACGGTTATTACGGCAGCAGTATAATCCATAACGTCATCCTCCAATACCGTTCATGCCGCGTTTGGACTGGGATCTCTCCTCGGCGGAGAGCTCCACGTGCCGCGCGGGCTTGTGATATATCGCGGTCTTCAGCGTTTCCACCAGCTCGTCCCCGTGCAGGCCCCGGACTCTTATCTCCTCCGCGGAGTGGAGGCAGGGCTTCAGATAGCCGTCGCTGGTCAGCCGCAGGCGGCTGCACCGGTCGCAGAATTCGTGGCTCAGCGGGCTTATCAGCCCCACGCGTCCCCTGGCGCCCGGCAGCTGATAGAGGCTGGCCACGCCGTCGGCGGTCTCCACCGGGCGGAGCTGCGGCATTCGCTCCAACACGGTAGTGTTGGGTATATAGGCCTTGTCGCCGAACTCCCGGTTGTCGCCGATGGGCATGAGCTCGATGAAGCGCATCTCCACGGGGTTGTCCACGGTGAGCCCGCACAGCGCCTCGATCTCGTCGTCGTTGAAGCCGCCGATGAGCACGGCGTTGAGCTTCACCGGCGACATGCCGCAGTCAATGGCGGCGTGTATGCCCTCCAGCGCGTCGTCCAGATTCCCCAGCCGGGTGATGCTTCTGTACTTTGCCGGGTCCAGGGTATCCAGGCTGATATTTATCCGGTTTATCCCGGCGTCCCGCAGCTGGCGGGCCACCGGCGGGAGAAGGGTGGCGTTGGTGGTCATGGCCATGTCCTTTATTTCCGGTATGGCCCCGATATCCCGGCACAGATCCACAATCCCCCGGTGCACCAGCGGCTCGCCGCCGGTTATGCGCACCTTGTTCACGCCCAGCGAAGCCGCCGCGCGGGTTATCTCCACGATCTCCTCATGGGAGAGGATCTGGGAGGGTTCCAGCTTTTTCACGCCCTCGGCGGGCATGCAGTAGCGGCACCGGAGATTGCACAGATCCGTCACGGAAATGCGCAGGTAATTCACTTCTCTGTTGTAAAGATCTTTCATTTAACCTCTGTACGTCCCGAAATAACATTTTGGATAGGTGCAGACCTTGCAGCCCATGCACAGTCCGCCCTCGCCGTAACCGGGAACTTCCTTTTCGGTTATCTCCACCCCTGCGAATATGCGGGGCAGGAAGACTTCCAGACTGGTGACCTTAGAGTGCATGGAGGCGCCGGGCACGCCCACCAGCACCGTGTCGCCCAGATACGCCACGTTGAGCATGTTGCCGGGCTGCATGGGCACGCCCTGCACCACGGCTCTGGCGCCCGTGCGGCGTATGGCCGTGGGGGTCACGTCGTCCGGATCCACGCTCATGCCGCCGGTGAGCAGGATGAGTCCCGCGCCCTGCTTCACAAAGCCGTCGATGGCGGCGGTGATCATGTCCACGTCGTCCGGGCACTTCACGCAGCCCAGGATCTCCGCGCCGTAAGAATTGAGTTTTTCCGTCAGTATGGGCTCGAAGGCGTCCTTTATGCGGCCGTAGTACACCTCGCTGCCGGTGATGACCATGCCGGCCTTCAGATGCCGGAAGGGCTTCACGCTGAGGACGGGGAAGTTCTCTTCTGCCAGCCTTACGGCCTCGTCCACGTTTTCGCGCTTTGTCACCAGCGGCACTATCCGCGCCCCGGCCAGCTTCTGTCCGGCCTTCACCGGCATATAGTTGGGCAGGCACGCCACGGTGTAGTCCGGCACGCTGTTTATCGCCCGCAGCGCCGGGGAATTTATGCAGAACAGTCCGTCCGCGGCGGCGTCTATCTGTATCTTGCCCTCGGACGGGCCGGATTTGGTCAGGTTATCGCCGCACATGACCTCGCACAGGGCGACGGCGGCGTCCTCCTCGTGGACCTCGTCGGCCTCCGGCTCCCACACGAAGATGTGGTCCTTGCCGATGTTCTTCAGCTCAGGGATGTCCGCCTCGGTTATGACGTGGCCCCGCTTGAACTTGACGCCCTTGAAGCCGGTGTCCAGAATGGCGGTCATGTCGTGGCACAGGGTCTGGCCCACGGCGTCCTCAACTCTTATTTTTTTCATAATACACCTCCGAAAGTCAGATTAAAAGCATAATTGTATCAGGCTCGATATGTATCGTGACGTTCATGCCGCCGGACATATCCGACAGCCCGCCGGACGGAGCCTCCATGCGCAGGGCCGACCAGCCCGCCCCGCCGGCCGGGGTGTCCAGCATGACTATATCGGTGAACATGTCGTCCGCCCGCCGCCTGACGCGGCACTCCAGTGGATTTTTCCCGGGCCCGGGATGCAGGTCGTGGGCGCGGACGCCGACGTACTTTGCGCCCTCCGGGACCCCGTTCACCTCCAGCACCGCGCCCCAGTCCAGGGCGCGCACGTGGGTGTCGTCCAGCTTTTCCAGGCGGCTGAAATTTTTGCAGCCGGTCATCAGGCAGGCCGACAGCGTGCGCGGCGCGGCGAACAGCTCCCGCACCCCGGCCTTGCCCTCGCTTTTGCCGTTTGTGAGTATGCACACGCTGTCGCACAGGCGGTACACCTCGTTCCTGTCGTGGGACACGAATACCGAGGTGCCGGAAAAGGCGCGCAGGGTGTCCGCCACCTCCAGCTCCATCTGCCATCTGAGATAGCTGTCCAGCGCGGAAAACGGCTCGTCCAGCAGCAGGAGCTCCGGCTCGTTCACCAGTATCCGGGCCAGCGCGGCCCGCTGCTGCTGTCCGCCGGAGAGCTGGGCGGGCCGGTTTTTCTCCAGTCCCTCCAGCCGCATGTTCTTTATCATGCCCCGGACGGCCTCGTCCCTTCCGGCGCGGCTCTCCTTCCGCACTCCGGCGGCGATATTGTCGTACACCGTCATGTTGGGGAACAGGGCGTACTGCTGGAACAGATAGCCCACCCGCCGCTTCTGGGGCGAAAGATTTATGTGCTTTTCGGAATCGAACAGCACCCGCCCGTCCAGATTTATGAAGCCCTCGTCGGGCCTTTCGATGCCGGCGATGCACTTGAGGGTCATGCTCTTGCCGCAGCCGGAGGAGCCCAGCAGAGCCAGCACCTCCCGCCCGGCTTCGAAGTCCACGTCCAGCGCGAACCGGCCCAGGCGCTTTTTTATTTTAACGGTGAGAGACATTCACGCCCCTCCCCTTATTGCGGTCCGTTTTCTGTTGTTCTTCTCCAGCATGTTTACCGCCAGCAGCACCACGGCCGAGATGGCCATGTTCACCATCACCCATTTGAAGGCCAGCGCGTCGTCGTTGGTGCGCCAGAGCTGGTAGACGGTGGTGGATATGGTCGCGGTCTTGCCGGGGGTATATCCGGCCACCATGCTGGTGGCGCCGTATTCGCCCAGCGCCCGGGCAAAGGCCAGCACCGTGCCGGCCATGATGCCCTGTCTGCAGTAGGGCATGCGTATGTGCCAGAAAATATAGGAATTGGACAGACCCAGGGTCTGTCCGGAATAGGCCAGCGTCTCGTCGAAGGACTCGAAGGCGCCCCTGGCCGTGCGGTACATCAGCGGGAAGGTCACCACGATGGTAGCAAAGATGGCCGACCACCAGTTCATGGTGAGCTTGATGCCGAAAACTGTGAGAAACCACGCGCCGATGACCCGTCTGGGGCCGAGAACGCGCAGAATAAGATAGCCCACCACCGTGGGCGGCAGCACCAGCGGCATGGTGAGTATCACGTCCAGAACGCCCTTGAGTATTCGCGGCGCTCTGGCTATATAGAAGGCTGCCAGTATACCGAGGAAGAACACCACAACCGACGAGATCCCGGCTATCCTCAGCGAGTTCCACAGCGGAAACCAGTCCATAAGTTATCTCCACAGAAAAAACGGCGGGCAGCCGAGACCGCCCGCCGCAGCTTGTTAAAAGAAAGAGGTTTGCCCTGATTTTGACATTTTACTCTGTTACTTGACCATTGTAAAGCCCACGGCCTCGAAAACCTGCGCGGCCTCGTCGGTCTTGAGGTAGTCGATGAACGCCTGGGCCGCCGTCTGATCGGTGGTGGTGTTCATGATGGCGGCGGGGTAGATCACCTGACCGCACATATCCTTGGTGGCGGTGGCCACGGTGGTGAGCTTGGCGGAGTTGGCGTCGGTCTGATAGATGATGCCGCAGTCCACGGTGCCCTCGGAAACCTGGGTGGTGACTTCCTTCACGTTGGAGCCGTAAGTGATGCAGCCCTTTGTGGCCAGAGCCTTCTCGTCCAGGCCGAGATAGGTCAGTATCTTCTGGGTGTACTGTCCCACGGGGACGTCGGAGTTGCCCATGGCCAGGGTGATGGTGCCGGCGGAAAGTCCGGCCTTCAGATCGTCAAAGGACTTGATGTTTTTGGGGTTGCCCTCGGGAACAGCCAGCGCGACCTTGTTCTCCAGCAGGTTCACGCGGGTGCCCTGAACCACGAAGTCCAGCTTGTCGGGGTTGTTCTTGGCGTCCTGGGACGCGTCCAGCTGGTTCATCTGCTTCTGGGCGGCGGAAATGAAGATGTCGCAGGAGGCGCCCTCCTGGATCTGGGTCTTCAGCGTGCCGGAGGAATCAAAGGTAAAGCTGAAGGTGACGTTGGGATTTTTGGCGGTGTACATGTCGCCCAGCTTCTGCAGGGTCTCCTGCAGGGACGCGGCGGCAAAAACGGTGAGCTTCACCGGGGCGGCCGTTGGGGCCGCGGAAGGCGCGGCGGTAGCGGCGGTCGTCTGGCTCGCGCCGCAGGCGCACAGCGCCAGAACCATGGTCAGAGCCAATACAACTGCAAGAAATTTTTTCATGCTTCTATCTCCTTTTACAATTATTATTCTTTCACAAGAATAATTCTCAGAAAAGAATAACTCATGTGCAAGTTGATGTCAATACAGCCAAAAAAACATTTGCAGTTATTTTGTCAATGTGGCATCGGCGGCGCTCTGAGCTTTTTCCAGCAATTCCCGGTAGGTCTCCGTCAGCTCCCGGGCCTGGGGGGTGAGGCTGGAGCCGTGGACTCCGTCCCTCTCCACCAGCTTCACGCCGAACTCCTTTTCGGTGGCCTTGATGATGCGCCAGGCCTTGGAATAGGCCATTCCCATGGCGTGGGTCGCCTGATTGATGGAGCCGTATTTTTCTATCCCGTCCAGCAGCATGACGATGCCCTTGCCGAAGCCTATGTCGTCCTTTTCGTCCGATGCGCACAGCTTGACCGATACCCTGCAGTGCATTTCACACCTCCGCAAAAATTATTTTTCGTTGATCGTCCGCTTTCCGGAATACAGCGCCCTGTCCCGGGCGAGACAGGCCCGCGTCTCCGCCCGCGGCGCTGGCAGCCCCAGTCCGGCGGCGGCTTCCGCCGCCCTTTCCCCGTCGAATTCGCCGGCGGTCAGCACCTTCATTTCCGTCCTGCCGTCCTTCACCGTCACACAGCAGTCCACCGCGCCCGGCTGAGAAAACACCGCGTCGTCCAGCCTTTCCATGGCGTCGTCCCGGCGGCCTACGCCGTCCAGCCGCAGAAGCTCGCTGCCGCATGGGCAGGGGCCTGGCAGCAGGCGCGCCCGGTCGCCGGTGCGGTAGCGGATGAGGGGCATGGCCTCCATGCCGAAGGTGGTCAGCACCAGCTCCCCCTCCTCGCCCGGGGGCAGGGGCGCGCCGTCCGGGCCGACTATCTCGGCGGCGGTGTGGGTCTCCCGCAGGTGCATGCCCTGATGCGCCGGACAGGTCACCGCGCCGCCCAGACCCATTTCCCGGCAGCCGTAATGGGGGAACAGCTCCACGCCCAGCTCACCAATGCCGCGCATGACGCTCTCCGGACAGGAGTCCCCGCTGACGAGTGCCCGGCGGATGGTTCCACGCCCGCCGAAGCGGAGGACGGACAGCAGCTGCACCGGCATGCCCACGAAGGTGTCGGGCTCCTTTTCGCCGATGAGCCCGGCGTATTCCCCGAACTTCAGCCCCGCGCCTGCGCGCAGGGGCTCCGCCCCCAGGGATTCGATGGCCTCCGCGATGAGCTCTCCCAGCCCGCGGGGCCCGGAGAAGGGCATGGCGATCAGCGTGCGGCTCCCGGGATACACCAGCTCCGACAGGCCCGCGGCAAAGAACTCCACGGTGTCCCGGCAGTCCCCCTCGGTATAAAACACGCGCTTGGCGCCGCCGGTGGTGCCGCTGGTGGCGTCTGTGATAACTCTCTGTATTTGCGACTGGGACAGCAGCAGCATGGCCCCGCCCCGCCCGGCCAGCTCCTCCGGCGTGGTAAAGGGCAGCGCCGAAAGCTCCGCCATGCTCCCCAGCCCTGCGGGCAGCCGGGCGTAGAAGCCGCCCCGGCGCCTCTCGGCGGCGAGGACGGCATTGAGTTTTTCAAGCTGTATGGCCTCTATATCCTCCCGCGTCAGGCGGGAAAGGCCGTATTTCCGCCGAACGGCGGTATCCAGATTGGAAATTTTCACTTTCTGTAAAGGGCTCTCCCCTCCGTGTCGGTGAGATTGTAGGCGCAAAAGGGCACCATGCCCCTCTCGCTGTCGGCCTCGCAGATATAGCAGCGGCGGAGCCTGTCCAGATCCAGATTCCACGCGTCCTGAAACAGCATCCCGGACACGGAAAAGGTGTTGTCCCGGGCCTGGGCGAGGAAGGCGTCCAGGGAGGAGGTGTCCTCCATGCCGCTGTCGGCGCTCTCCGGCGTACCGCTGTCCCGGCTCCACTGCCGGGCCACGAAGTCCCGGGCCTGGGACGGCTTCACGCAGGCGCAGCCGCCGCCGTGCCCCAGGGCCCGCAGGCCGCCCGGCGTCCGCATATACGCGGCATGGAAGGAGCAGTAGGGATTTTCCGCCCCGCCGCCGATGAAATCCGCGGCTTTCATTATTCCGCCGGTCTGCCGCTCGATCTCCCTGAGCATGAACGGGATTGTGACGTCCCCGGCCTCCGCGCCCAGAGAGCAGCGGCCGAAGCGGCTGAGGGGCTGGAAGTGCACGCCCCGGACAAAGGGCATCCGCTCCATGGCGAACAGCAGCAGGTCGCCGATGCTCCCGTCGTTCACTCCCCGGGCGATCACCGGCACCAGCACCACGCCCAGCCCGGCCGCGGCGCAGTTGTCGATGGCCCGCACCTTCACGTCCAGAAGCTGCCTGCCCCGCAGGGCGGCGAACACCCGGTCGTCGAAGCCGTCGAACTGCATGAACACGCAGTCCAGCCCGGCGTTTTTTAGCTTCGCGGCATAATCCGGCTCCTCGCCCAGTCTTATGCCGTTGGTGTTCAGCTGGAAAAATTCAAAGCCCTTTTCCCGGCCCAGCCGGATTATTTCCGGCAGGTCGTCCCGCACGGTGGGCTCGCCGCCGGAGAGCTGGATATTGAACGGCCCGCCCCGGGCCATGAGCATGTCGAACTGGCGGGAGATCTCCTCCATGGGCAGGTCCCGCGCCTCCCGCTCCCCCGCCCCGGCAAAGCACACCGGGCAGCGCAGATTGCAGCGGTTGGTGAGCTCCAGCAGCACGCAGCAGCCGCCGGTCTCGTGCCCGGCGCACAGCCCGCAGTCCCGGGGGCAGCCGTCCGCTTCCGACGCGGCGCGGGCCCCCGACGGGGCGTGCAGGCCCCAGCGGAGGTATTCCTCCTCGCCGCCCTCCCAGATGAGCGCGGAAAAATCCCCGTGCTCCGGGCAGGTCTTCTCGAGGTAGATGTTCCCGTCCTCCCCCACAGTCCGCCGCGCGTCCACCGCGCGCAGACACACAGGGCAGACGCTTTTGGTTTCCGAAAGCACCCTGCTCATTCCCCGGCTTCCTCTCCGGCCAGCCAGTTTTCAAAGCGGGCCTTCTCCGCCTCCCATCCGTCCTCCGGGAAGCTCACTCTCACCACGTTTCCGGCGAGGACGCCCTTGATGTTCACCCCGCCTCGGTCGGCGGTCATCATGGGCCGGCGGTAGCGGCGGTTTTCCTTCACGTCCCAGCCGTCCAGCCGCACGGAAAACGCCTCCGCCGTCTCCGGCAGGCGGTATTCCCAGGTCTCGGAGGCGGCGAAGCAGTTTTCGGTTTTCTGGCATTCAAAACGCATATTCAGCCCCCGGCAATTTCTTTTACCGCGTCGATGGCGGCACGGACCTCGTCCTCCGCAGTGAAGCGGGACAGGCTCATCCGCACGGACGACGGGCAGCCCAACGCCGGGAATATCCTCGGCGCGCAGTGGAGACCGCTGCGGCAGGTTATGCCGAAGCCCTCCGCCAGCTCGTAGCCCACGCCGTCGGCGCCCCGGCCGGGAATATTGAAGCTCACCACCGGGGTGGATTCCCCGGCGGGTACGGTCACCAGCGCGCCGGCGTCCCTGAGTCCGGCTCTCAGCTCCTCCGCCAGCGCGAAGGCGGAGCCGTCCGCCGGGTTTTTCTCCGCCCACTCCAGCGCGGCGAGCAGTCCGTAAAAGGACGGTTCGTTCCCGGTCCCGGCCTCGAGATGAGTGGGCATCTCGTCCGGCATGGTCTCCAGATCGCTCTTCACGCCCGTGCCGCCCAGCAGCAGCGGCGAGAGCTCCAGTCCCGGGCGCACGTACAGACCGCCGGTGCCCTGGGGCCCCAGCAGATATTTGTGCCCGGTGAAGGCCAGCATGTCCACGCCCCATTCCTCCGCCCGCACGGGGACGCAGCCCAGGGTCTGGGATGCGTCCACCAGCGCCGCCGCGCCCACGTCGTGGGCCATAGCGGCGAGCCGGGCGGCGGGATTTACCCTGCCGGTGACGTTGGAGGCATGGGTGAACACGCACAGCTTCGGGCGGCACGCATGGGCCGCCCTCAGCCACGCCTCGGGGTCGATGCCGCCGTCCGGCAGCACCGACACGTATCTCACGTCGATGTCCCGCTCCTTCCACAGCCGGTACAGCGGCCGCAGGACGCTGTTGTGCTCAGCGTCGGTGGACAGCACCGCGTCGCCGGGCTTCAGCGGGAAGCCCTGGATGGCCAGGTTCAGGCCCCAGGTGGAATTGGGCCCCAGGGCGATGCGCTCCGGCGCGGATACGCCCATGAGCCGGGCGAGCGCCCGGCGGGTCTGGGAGAAAACGTCGAAGCTCTCGATACCGCCCCGGTGGGCGGAGCCGGGGCGCGCGCGCAGCGCGCCGGCGACGGCCTCGGCCACGCAGTCCGGCTTTGGGAAGCTGGTGGCGGCGTTGTTCATGTAGATCTCGCCGTCCATCACATCACCCCCCGCTCAGAGAGCAGCTCCACGCATTTTTCAAAGGTGTCGGCTATCAGCCCGGGACAGTATTCCAGCCGCTTTCCCACGTCGCCTCCGGTTATCCCGGCGCATTTTGCGCTGCCGTACTCCCCCTCGGTCTTGTCCCTGAACCACTGCGCGAAATCCGCCAGCGTCGCCCTGTACTCCGGGTCCTCCAGCTCCTCCGCCTCGCCCTTGCCCAGAAAATACGACAGCAGGCAGCAGCCGCCGGTGAGGCAGCCGCACAGATCGCCGGAATAGCCGACGCCCTCGTTCAGTCCGCCCACGGCCCGCGTAAGCTCCGGGTCGTTTTTTCCCTCGGCCTCCATGCCCAGTATCATGAGTATCTGGGAGCAGAAGAAGCCCTGCTGGGAAAGCTCCAGTATGCGGTCGAAGATATCCATAATTATGGCCATTCCTTTCCTATTGATCTGTGCGCACGCCGGCCCTTCAGAAAACGGCCATAATGCGCACGTTTTTCGGTTGCCGCGCCAGCGGCGAGAAAATCGCGCCTGAATAATATAAGTTTGAACTTGTTCAAACTTTTCAGCGTGTGAAAGAACAAATTAAGAAATTGTTGCCAAAGACTTTGCCGTGGGGGGAGCTCGAGGGCGGGCGAAGCCCCGCCTCGAATGGGATAAATAGCCGCTAAAACCTTGCTGTGCAAGGTTTTGGGGAGGGAAGCGATGTTTTTTTGCAAATATAAGATTTTGCAAAAAACTCGGCGTTTTGAGACTGTCAAAAGCACTTTTTTGACAGTCTCAAAAGTTTGAACTTGTTCAAACTTTTCGTTCTTTCCGGCAGACGAGCATGACGTAGCCGCATCCGCCCTTCGGCACCCGGCAGGGCGGAGACTCCGCCGTGCCGTTCCACAGACTTTCCAGATAGTATTCCCGCCACTGCGCCGTCAGATCCTCGCTGTGCTCCACCGCGAAGCCGGCGCGCTCCGCCGCCGGGGCCGCGCCGGCACCGGGTAAGACCACGTCCGAATACATCAGCGCCCCGCCGGGGGCCAGCAGCCGGTACGCCTCTCTGAACGCCCCGGGCGCATCGCCGGAAACGGCGAAGCTGCACTGTGCCAGCACCCCCTGAAAGCTCCCGTCCGGATAGGGGCAGCGCAGCATATTCCCCTGCGCCACGTCCCGGCCGGGGGCCAGGTCTATGCCCGCGGCGTCGAAGCCCTCCGCGCGCATAAGACGCAGGGCTTCTCCGTCCCCGGCGCCCATGTCCAGTATCCTCGCGCCCCGGGGAAGAGCCGCCAGGCGCAGCAGCTCCCGGGTGTGTCCGTCGCCGCCGGGATGCCGGGTCATTTGTCCTCCAGCGCCTTTTCCACGCTCAGCACCTTGCCCAGCGCCAGCTCCTCCGGCACGTACACAAAGCCGCACACGGGGCAAACCGGCAGCTCCACGGGAAAGCCGTTGTCCAGATACATGAACTTGGCCTTGCCCTTCACCAGCGGCACGCCGCACTTCATGCACCTGAGCTTCCCCTCCGGGTCTATCGTATAATAATTTTTGTCGGCCATAACCTTGCCCTCCCGCTTACCGCGTCTGCACGTTCATCCGGTGGCTGTACGCGCTGTGGACGAGATACCCCCCGTCCCGCTCCTCATACTTGACCCAGAAGGTGACGTTGCCCAGCCGCCGCCGGGCGATGATAAGGCCGGTGCCGCAGTCCTGAATGGCCTCGCCGGTCTCCCTGGCGTACTGGAGCACGGCGGTCACGTCGCTCTCAAGTATCATGCGGTCGTCCATGGCGGCTCTGGCCTCCGGCAGATAGTCTATTGCAAATCCGCAGTCCATTTCCGGCGTAGTCTCCTTCCAGATATCGTTCAGCAGGCGCTTTTTCAGCGCGAGCCGGTTGTATCGCTTCCCGCTTATGTCCGGGGGCGAGCCCGCGTCTGAACCGTAGGCCAGCTCCAGAATGTGCCGGGACTCCCGGCCCTCTCTGGCCAGCCGGTCCCGGCAGGCCATGCAGTAGGTGATATACGGAGCGTCGGTCCCCGACACGCATTTTTGGGCCATCTCACGGGCCACCTCGCGGTTGGCGTACTGCACAAGGCCGCCGTAGCCGCAGCAGGGGGAGCTGTCCCCGGAATATTCCGTCTCCACCAGCGTGCAGCCCATTTTTTCCGCCAGCCTCCTGACGGCGCTCTGGGTGTGTCCGTCCCCCCGCGCGCCGCAGGAGTCGTGCATGGCGGCAGGCTTTTCCAGTCCCTTTGCCCCGGCGGGGAGGCCGATTTCGTCCAGCACGTCCCATATGCCGGTGACTTTGACGTTCCCGTGATTTGCCAGCATCCTGGCGCAGGTGGGGCAGCCCGCGATTATTTCCGGGTTCCCCAGCCGGGCGAAACTGTCGTCCAGCAGCTTCACGGCGTCGTTGTATATGCTCACCCTGCCCGCCCACTCGGCTATGGCGCCGCAGCAGCCCAGCAGCAGCCCCACGCCGCCGGGCAGCCGGGCGGACAGATCGCGGTACGCCCGCTCCACGGTCTCTGGGGCGATGGCCGCGGCCTGACAGCCGGGGAAAAAGACGTAGCGGCACTTGTCGAAGCCGGGCTGGGGCCGGCAGAGGAAGGCCTCCGTGTTGGAAAACTCCATGTCGTTCAGGGCGAACTCGTGGGGCGCCAGCGGCATCTTGTCCGTGTCCACCATGGTGCGGCGGGCCCTGAGACAGATCTCCGCCACGTCGTAGCCGTTGGGGCAGACCACGGAGCACTGGGAGCACAACGCGCAGGCGTTCATGGGCTTGTTCATCATGTGGTCGCCCATGATGATGTTCACGTTGTTGTAAATTTCGCGGGTGAGCTTTTTGGGATATTTCTTGTAATGCTGCAGGTAGGCGCAGCCCTTTATGCACTCGTCGCAGCGGCACTGGATGCAGCGTCCCGCCTCGCGGACGGCCTCGTCGCGGGTATAGAGCCCCCCGGCGGGCTTCACTGACCGGGAGCTCTCCACGCCCTTCATATTTGTGTACAGCCTGGTCTCCACGGCGCCTTCCTCGCCCCGGGTGTTGTCGGGGGAGAGGCCCTGGGCCAGTCTGTCCGCGGTCAGAGCGGCCTTGCGCGCACCGAAGGCGGCGTCCAGCACGCCCTTTTTGTCCGCGGGGGCGGAGATCACGCCTCGGCTTTCGCACAGCATGAACGCCTCGTTCACCTCGCCGCCGCCCAGCAGGGAAAGGAATTCCGGCGACACGCACAGGATGTCGTATTTCTCTCTCTCCTCCGCGTAAAGCTCCGGCGTCAGCGCGTCGGCGCGGACGAAAACCACGCCTGCGGCTTCAAGGCTCTCCGCGTCCCGGCGCACGCCCTCCGCGTCTGCGAATGGCGCTGCGGCGGCCAGGAATCCCGCGGCGTTTTCAAAGCCGCTGTAAACCGTCAGCGGGTAGGCCTTGCGGGCAATCTCGCCGGTATAGAACGCCGCGAACGCTCCGGAACCGAAGACAGCGGCGGTTTTTTTCTTTTTCAGGCGCAGCATGCCCGTGCCGCCGGTCCTCTGGCCGAAGCGGGCCGCGGCGTGCTCCAGGGCGGGCAGATCGACGCTCTCCCCCAGCTCCCCCAGACGGCACTTTTTGCGGCAGGGGGCCTCGCAGCCGGATGCCAGAATATGGGGCAGCGGCGTGATCTTGCCGTACAGCGCCAGCGCGCCGTCGAAATCCCCGGCGGCCAGGGCGGCCGCCATGGCCCGGGCGTCCAGTCTCAGCGGGCAGGCGGCGGAGCAGTAGGGCGGCTCCTCGTGGACGCAGCGCGCCTCCAGCGCGTCCAGCTCCTCCTTGGTGAACATCCTTTTCTGATGATATACATGGGTCGACGCCCGTTCTTCAATCGCCATAGTGTCTCCTCCGTGAAAATACGGACTCATATAGTACAGAGAGGCGGGCTATGCCCGCCTCTCTATATTAGCATGCTTTGAACTGTATTGGTATTACTTTTTCAGCGCGTTGAGGGCTTCCAGCACCACTTCGGGCTTCGCGGGAATACGGGTCACGCGGGCGCCGGTGGCGTTGAAGATGGCGTTGAGTATTGCCGGGTGAGGAGCATCCAGAGGAGCCTCGCCGCAGCCGGCCGCGCCATAGGGGCCCTCGGGACGATAGGTCTCGTTGAAGTGGAGCTCGATATCGTCGGGAGCGTCGTTGGGGTACGGGATGCCGCAGGCCATAAGGCTGGTATCGTGCTTGATGTCCTCGAAGTTCTCGCTGAGGGCCAGGCCGATGCCCTGGACAAGGCCGCCGTAGAAGTTGCCCTCGACCAGCAGTCTGTTCATGATGGTGCCGACGTCCGCCACGCAGGTGAACTTCTCGACCTTGACCTTGCCGGTGGTGGTGTCGACGGCCACTTCGGGCATAAAGATGGAGTACATATAGACGGAGAACGGTTCGCCCTGAGCCGTGGCCTGATCCACAGGATGCTCGGCGCAGTAGGTGGCGACCCACTGTCCGCGGACCTTGGTATCGATGCCTTCGGCCTTCATCTCGTCATAGGTGCGATAGCTGCCGTCGGGCTTCTTCATGGCTTTGAGCAGATTCTCGCAGGCCAGGCGGCAGGCGTTGCCGCTCATGACCTGGGAGCGGGAGCCGCCGGCGGGGCCGGCATTGGGGGTGTACTTGGTGTCGCACATCACCAGCTTGATGTCTTCGGGCTTGAAGCCCGCCTGACGCAGGGTCTCGTGAGAGGAGGTCAGCGCGCCCATGTCGGCGCCCTGTCCGTGATCTTCCCAGGCGGTGTAGATGGTGACGGTGCCGTCGGGCATGAGCTCCGCGTCGGCCTGGGAGCTGTCAACGCCGTCAAGGCCGCAGCCATAGACGCCCAGGGACACGCCGACGCCGTATTTCACTTTGCCGTCGGACTTGGCGTTCTTTTCGGCAACGCGCTTTTTCGCGGCCTCGTACAGCGGGCGGGCGGTCTTGAACAGATCCTCCTCGCAGTACACGTCGGGGGCGTAGCCGGTGGGGATGGTGGTGTGCTCGGACGCCTTGTAGCAGTTGCGCTCGCGCATATCGAAGGGGTCGATGCCCATCTTGGCGGCCAGGCAGTCGATAGCTATTTCGGAGCCCATGAAGGACTGGGGAGAGCCGTAGGCACGGAAGGCGGAGCCCCATGCATGGTTGGTGTAGACCGTGGTGCTCTTGTTGCGGATGCTGGGGATGCCGTAGCCGGCGCCGGTGAACTGGCTGAGACGGTGAGTCAGCAGATCGCCGAACTCGGGGTACGGGCCGTGATCCACATAGTTGTTGCCCCACAGAGCCTTCAGCTTGCCGTTGTCGTCGGCGGCCAGCTTGATGTGCATGTAGGCAGGGGAGCGCTTGCCGGTGTAGATGATGTTCTGATACTGGGTGAACACCAGGGAGACGGGTCTCTGGGTAACGAGAGCCGCCACGCCCAGAAGGGCCTCGTTGGTGGGGGAGAACTTATAGCCGAAGGTGCCGCCGGTGTGGTTCTGCACTATGCGCAGCTTCTCCATGGGGATGCCGATGCCGTCGGCGATCATGGGCATATGCAGATGGATGCCGATGGACTTGGAGTGGACGGTGAGCATGCCGTCCTCGTCTATGTAGGCATAGCCGCAGTCCGGCTCCAGATGCAGATGGGGCTGACGGGAGCAGTAGCTGTTGATCTCCACCATGTCCTTTTCGGGGACCTTGCTCCAGTCGAAGTCGTCGCCCTTGATGCAGTTGGTCTCATAGTAGGCGTTGGGTTCGCCGGGATGGATCTCTATGGCGTCGGCTGCCAGGGCTTCGGGGGCGCTCATGTAGGCGGGCAGCTCCTCGAGGTCGACCTTGACGGCGTCGGCGGCGGCTCTGGCGTGCTCCTCGGTATCGGCCGCGACCATGGCGATGGCGTCGCCGAACTGGAAGACCTTCTCATCGCAGAGGATGGGGCGCTCCCAGCCGTCGGACTTGTTGTTCAGCGGCAGCATGACCAGGCCGTTGATGCGGTTCTTGCCGGGGACGTCCTTGGCGGTGATGATTTTGAACACGCCGGGCATCTTCTCGGCTTCGGAGATATCGACGCTCTTGATGTTGGCGTGGGAGACCTTGGCCTGCACGAGGGCCAGGCGCAGGGTGTTTTCGGGCATATGCAGCGCGTCGTCGGCGCCGAAGTCCCAGGTGCCGGTGACCTTCTGGGCGGCGGACGGACGGATGTACTTGGTGCCCTTTATGCTCTCGCCGGTGGGCTTGAAGACCAGATCTTCCTTGGTCTTCTCGCCGCGCATGACGGCGGCGGCGTCCATAACTGCGTCGATGATGGGCTTATAGCCGGTGCAGCGGCACAGGTTGCGGGTCTTGTTGAACCACTCGCGGACTTCTTCGCGGGTGGGATTGGGGTTCTGGTCCAGCAGCACCTTGGCGCTGACTATGAAGCCGGGGGTGCAGAAGCCGCACTGAGCGGCGCCGTCGGCCATCCACGCGACCTGCAGAGGATGCATGTCGCTGACAGTGCCGATACCCTCGATGGTGGTGATCTCCGCGTTGTCGCGGACCTTGCTCATCTTGACGAGGCAGGACCTGGTCACCGCGCCGTCCAGAATAACGTTGCAGGCGCCGCACTGGCCCTGGCCGCAGCCGATCTTGCAGCCGGTGAGCAGCAGGCGCTCACGCAGCACTGACGCAAGCGTCTCGCTGCCCTCAACCAGCACAAAGCGCTGGACTCCGTTGACCATAAGTGGTTTTCTGATCATACCGTTTCCTCCTGTTTTATATTGTTTTCTTCTTACGAACTGTTTCGAACGCGCTCAAAGCGCGGGAAGGGCAAAATAACACTTTAAATGGCGGGAATAATAGAGTATAATTATTCCCATAAAAAAATAGGGTGGTGTTTCATACGGACGACAAGGCAAACGAAATATCCGCTTCCAGCGTGAAGATCGAGGTCACCGACGCCAAGACCGGCGTCACCTACACCCGGGAGCTGCCCATCGACTACTACGAGACCGCCTACTGTCTGCGTCTCACCGGCGAAGGGCTGGACGGCAAATCCGCCTCGCTGGTGTTTTACACCGACGCGGGGCTGGGCAGACTGAAGGACCTCACCGGCGGCGGAGCCGACCATGATCGCTGCGGGACCCACTGAGATACGATTATCCGATTCTGTGCCGATTTAGTACTTTTAATTGTAATAGTCTGTTTTTTTACAGTCAAATTGTACTTAAAAACAAGTCGCAAAAATAACAGAACGCGATTTGTCTAATTCCAACAAAAAAGCGGGGTGAATTTCTGCATGATAACGGGAGCTGTGGTCACGGCGGCGGGCATGTCGTCCCGGATGGGGGACTTTAAGCCCATGATGAATATCGGCTCTATAACCATCGCCCAGCGGGTCATCGCCACGCTGAAGCAGGCGGGGGCGGAGATCGTGGTGGTTGTGACGGGCTTCCGCGCCGACGACATCGAGCGGCATCTGGCCCACTGCGGCGTCATTTTCCTGCGCAACGAAAAATACGCCTCCACCCAGATGTTCGATTCCGCCGTCATCGGGCTGGATTTTCTGCGGGGCAAATGCGACCGCATCCTGCTCACCCCCGTGGACATCCCGCTTTTCACCTCGGAAACCGTGACCGCGCTTCTTGACTGCGGCGGCGATCTGGTGCTGCCCGTGTGCGGGGAGGACACCGGCCACCCAATTCTCATCTCCTCCCGGGCGGCGGGCGCGCTGGTGGCCGACGGCGGCGAGGGCGGACTGCGCAGCGCCATGCAGCGCTGCGGCTATGAGATAAAATACGTACCCGTGGCCGACCGGGGCATCCTCCACGACGCCGACACGCCGGAGGATTACCGCGCGCTGCTGGCCTACCACAACCGGCAGATACTCCGGCCGGAGGTGGATATCCGACTGGCGGCCGAGAAGCCGTTTTTCGATTCCCGCATCGCCATGCTGCTGTTCCTCATCGACGACACCAGCTCCGTGCGCCTGGCCTGTCAGCAGATGCAGATCTCATACAGCTCCGGCTGGAAGCTGATAAACTCCTCGGAGGAGGAGCTGGGCTTCCGGCTGGTGAGCCGGTGTCAGGGCGGCGTCAACGGCAGCCGCACCACGCTCACGCCGGAGGGCGCGGAGCTCCTGACCCGGTACAGAAAGTTTTCCACTCAGCTCAAGACCGACGCGGACGAGCTCTTTGAAAAATATTTCAACGACGTTTTCAGCGTATGAGAAGGATATATCTTGTCCGGCACGGGCAGCCCGCCTTCCCGGACGGCGTAAAACTGTGTCTTGGCGTCACCGACGTTCCCTTGGGGCGGATGGGCCGCATGCAGGCGGCGCTGGCCGGCGCGGAGCTCGCTTCCGCCGGTCTTTCCGCCGTATTTGCAAGCCCGCTCTCCCGGGCCGCCCAGACCGCCGGGTATATAGCTCCGGATTTCAGATGCCTGGAGGGCCTGCGCGAGGCGTACGAGGGCGACTGGGAGGGTCTCTCCTTCAGCGAGATACGCGCCCGCTGGCCGGAGCTCTACCGCCTGCGGGGCGAGGATCCCGGGCTTCCCCCTCCGGGGAGCGAGTCCTACGAAAGCCGCCGCGGGCGGTTCTCCGCCGCGCTTGACGCGGCGCTGGAGGGCTCCTCCGGCGACATCGCCGCGGTGGCCCACTCCGGGGTCATAAAGGCTTTTCTCGGCGGCGTGCTGGGCATACCGCCCAGGGAGTTCATGGCGCTCCCCCTGCCCTACGGCAGCGTGACGGCGCTTCGGGAGGACGGCGGCGTTTTCAGCGTCGAATACATCGGCCGCGCCCCCCATCCGCCGCTCTCCGACGGGCTGTGCGAAACGCTTATGGAGTGCGCCGGCGCGCCGGCGGAGGTCGTCTCCCACTGCCGGGCGGCGGCGGATACGGCGGACCGGCTGACCGCGGAGCTCAGCAGCGCGGGTCTGGCGCTGGACGGCGGACTCGTCCGTTCCGCCGCGCTGGTCCACGACATCGCCCGGACGCAGCCCGGCCACGCGGCAGCGGGCGCGGACTGGCTGGACGCGCTGGGCTATCCCGCCCAGGCGGAGATAGTCCGCAGGCATATGGACTGTCCCGGCGAGGCCCTGGACGAGGCCGCCGTGGTTTATATGGCGGACAAGCTCACGGCGGGCCGGGATCGGGTCACCCTGCGGGAACGGTTTGAAAAAAGCGAAAAAAAATGCCTCACCCCTGAAGCGAAGGCCGCCCATGAGGCGCGGCGTCTTCAGGCGTACTGCATTGCAAAAAAAATAAACGATACATGCGGAAAGGAAATCATCGTATGAGAGAGCTTCTGAAAAAAATGAGCGCCGAGCTGGAGGCCGGCGGCGACGTGGTGCTGGTCACGGTCATTGCCAGCTCCGGGGCCACTCCCCGGGGCGCGGGCGCGCGCATGCTCATCACCGAGAAGGGCCGCGCGGCGGGCACCATCGGCGGCGGCGCCGTGGAATACCGCTCCGAGCAGATAGCGGCCGGCGTTTTGAAGGAAAAGCAGTCCATGACCCAGGCCTTCACCCTCACCAAGGAGGACGTGAACAATCTGGGCATGATCTGCGGCGGCGCCGTGACCATATACTTCCACTATGTGCCCGCCGGGGACAAGACCGTCATCGCGCTCCTGCACGAGGCGGAGCGCCGGTTTGAAAACGGCGACGATCTGTGGCTGGTCACCGAGGTCTCCGGTGCCGGGGCGCTGGGTCTTTATACCAGGGACGCGGGCTTCCAGTTCCTCGACGTGCCGGAGGAGCTGCTGGACGCCCTTAAGTCCAAGCCCAGGACCGTCACCGTGGGCGAGCGTAAATTCTATGTTGAAAAGCTGGCCTCCTCGGCCACGGTGTACGTCTTCGGCTGCGGCCATGTGGGGCAGGCGCTGGTACCGGTGCTGGAGAAGGTGGGCTTCCGCTGCGTGGCGCTGGACGACAGGCCGGATTTTGCCAACCGGACCCTGTTTCCCGACGCGGACGAAGTGAAGGTCGTCGATCTGGAGCATATCTCCGATTCCGTGACCATCGGGCCGGAGGACTATGTGGTGGTCATGACCCGCGGCCACATGTTCGACACCATCGTGCAGGCCCAGGCGCTCAGGACGCCCTGCTGCTACATCGGCGTCATAGGCAGCCATCACAAGAAGGCCGGCGTGTTCCAGAAGCTCCGGGAGATGGGCTTCACCGATACCGATCTTGAGCGCATCACCACGCCCATCGGTCTTGAGATCGCGGCGGAGACTCCGGCGGAGATCTCCATCAGCATAGCCGCCCAACTCATAGAGCTCCGTGCCCGCCGCAGCGCCGAGGCCTGACACAGCGCCGAAGCCTGAAACAAAACAAAAAGTATAAAAAAAGACCGGAGCGCCGTTTCAGGCGCTCCGGTCTTTTTTTACATCTTCCCATCCCCTTTGGCTTCCCCTTGAGGGGAAGCTCCCGCGCAGCGGGTGATGAGGTGGAAAGCCCCGTCTCCCTCCGCACCGTAGGGCGCGACGACCCCGGCGCGCTGCCCTTCGTCCTCGCAGGCACAACGTCCCACATCTTTCGTCCTTCGTCTCCCGTACCGTAGGGGCGATTCACGAATCGCCCTGCGTCCCCCGTCCAGGCAGGAGAGAGTCATCAAGGGGGAAACACGCCGTTTCCCCCTTGAAATCGCCTCGCGGCTTCGCCGCGGTAATCGCGCCTCCGCCCAGGCGCGGGCGATCAGTCGCCCTCTATTTCGCGATCACCAGCGTGCCGCCGGTGTCGCACAGGGGCACCCGGCGCAGTCTCTCGCCGGAGGTCCGCTCATACCGCGCCGCGGCCCGCTTGGCTCCGGGCAGATCCGTGGAATTGTAGTCGTGGAGGAAAAGATATCCGCCGGGATTCAGTCTGGGATAAAAATATTCAAGCCCCCTGCAGGTGGACTCCTCGAAATCCACGTCCAGCGAAACGAAGGCGAACCGCTCCTCCAGTCCTCCCAGCGACTCCGGGAAGAGCCCGGCCATGACCACGGCGTTCTCCGGCTTCTCCAGCCGGGCGAGCACTCTTTGCACGTCGGTGTTCTCGTGGGCGCGGAGGAAGGCCTGGCCGCAGCTGTTTTTTTCGGTCTCGGCGGCGGCCTCCGCCGCGCCGAAGCCCCCGAAGGTGTCGAAAAGGTACAGCTTTCTGTCCGGGAAAAGCCGGTTGATCTCCGCGGCGAACTCGCCCCGGTATACCCCCAGCTCCGCCGCCGCGCCGGGTACGCCCCCGGCGTATATCTCGGCTGCCGCGAGAGAGAGTGTCTTGAGCCGGACGTAATCCCCGCCGGGCACGTCCTCCCCGTCCATGGGCCGAATTATCCGGCCGCTCCGCCGCACCTTTTCCGTCAGCTCCCGCCCCAGCGCCCGCTCCGCCGCCGCGTAATCCGCGTTGCGGTCGGCAAGGTAATAATTATCGTACATGTAAAAGAGCTTGGCCGGGTCTATCCCCAGTTTTTCGCACTGCTCCGCTATCTCCGCGCCGTGGCGGTTGGCCACCACCACGAGATCGGCCCCGCGGCCGGCCAGCTCCTGCGGAGAAATGACCGGACGGCCCATGAATTCGGCCTTTGAAGCGTCGTTGTCCACAAAGGCCGTCACGTCCTCCGGCGCCAGATATCTGCCCACAAGTCCGCTGACCGGGCAGCCCGTGCCCCATACAAAGGTCCTCACTGTATCTCCCCCTCCGGGCTCAGAACCCCAGTTCCTCGTCGATAAGGACGACTTCCATTTCGATAAACCGCATCTTCCGGTAGTATATCATCTGTCCGCAGCATATCCGGTCGGGGGCGGCGCAGTCATAGCAGTGATCCCGCTTCACGGCGCAGGGCGTTTTGAAGCCGTGCCGCGCGGAGTTCTGGGGCGCGGCCACGTTCCGGGCGCGCCACACCGCCTCGTCCAGCGTGGGGACGATCTTGTTCTTCCCAGCCGCGAAGTACACCCGGTCGTGGCCGAACAGCGAGCCCGCCACCCGGTTGCCCGTGCCGTCTATGTTCACCATCTCGCCGGTCTCGGCGACGGCGTTCACGGAAGTGAAGAAGACGTCCGTGAGCAGGGTCTTTCTGGCCGTGGCCCAGAAATCCTCCCCCTCCGGGCAGTGCTTGGGATCGAAGACGGTGTTGTGGGTTTTGAGCCTGTCGTACAGCCCCAGGGTCTCCAGCGTCACCGAGTCGCCGAAGCCCACGGTCTTCCCGTCCACGCGGCCGTCCAGATAATCCGCGGCCTCCGCCGCAGTATTGCAGATCGTCACGTCGTAGCCCTTTTTCCTCAGGGCCGCGGCGGTTTTTTCCAGCTCCATGGCTATAACCTCCCTATCTGAAAACCTCCGGGCGTCTCAGCGGCAGATACTGCCGCTTCTCCCGTATCCGCCCGGCCTCCGCCGGGTCTATCTCAGCCGTCAGCAGCTCCTCCCCGTCCCCGGCCAGGGCGAGGAGCTCGCCATCCGGACCGATGACGGCGCTGCCGCCGGAAAAGTCCATGGCTCCCTCGGTACCCGCCCGGTTGCACACCGCGATGTACAGGCTGTGCTGGAAGGCCGCCACCCGCATCTCCCACAGATACATTTCCGCTGGCTCGGCCTTTTCGTTGGCCACGGGTACGATCGCCAGCCCGGCCCCCTTCTGCGCGCAGGCGAGAAAGCTGTCCGGGTAGTGGCGGTCGAAGCACATGACAATCCCCGCCCGCCCGGCGGGCGTGTCCGTCACGGCGAAGCCCCCCTTGCCGGGGGTGAAATAGTCCTGCTCGTAAAAATGCTCCGCCCGCACGATGTGATTTTTGGTGCCGGTGCACAGTATCTCGCCGCCGGAGGAAATCAGCACGGCGGCGGAGTAAACCTTCCCCTCCAGCTCAAGGCAGGGGCCCACGCAGGCCGCGATGCGGTTTTCCCTGCACGCCCGGCGGAAGCCCTCCATGTACGGGTGCTCCGGCGGTATGGCGAAGGCGCCGGCCGCCAGCCCCTGATACTGGGGCGCATAGCGCGAAAGGTGTCCCTCCGGGAAGCACACCAGCTCCGCGCCCTCCCGGGCGGCCCGCTCTATGTATCTCAGCGCCGCGCGGAAATTTTCGTCCATATCCTCCGACGCGGGCAGCTGCGCCGCCGCAATTTTTACCATACTCCGCCGTCCTTTCCCGGTCCCGGCCAGGCCGGGCATACCGACGGGCATATTATAACGCCGGCGGAGCTATTGTAAAAATATTTGTTTGATATATCCGCTATGCGTTTTCGTTATGCTCCGGCGCGGGGCCGCATTTCAGGAACACCTTGACGGAGAACAGCCCGTCGGCGGGCTCCGTCTCCAGAGACCCGTCGTAGCGCGCGGCCATGTCCCTGAGAATGTCCAGCCCCCAGCCGTGCTCCGCCAGCGGGTCTCTGGGGCCCTTTTTCCCTGCGGGTCCGGCGGTGTTGACGCATTTGAGGACGAGATAGCCCTTTCTGACCGCGGCCGAGAGCGAGACGGAGGGTTTTTCGGCTCCGCTCTCCCGGCAGCCGCTGACGGCGTTGTCCAGGACGTTGGCGAACAGCGAGCACAGGTCCATCTCGTCTATCCCCTCCTCCTCGCCCAGCGCCACCTGACAGTCAAACCCGGCTCCGCAGCGGCGGCAGTCCCCCGCCTTCTCGTTGATGACCGCATTCACCACGGCGTTGCCGCAATAATACTGGACGGACGAGAGCTTGTCCGTAAGGCCGTCGAGTATCTTCCCGGCGGAATCGCCCTTCCCCTCGCCCATGAGGGCGTAAGCGGTCTGGATCTGGTTGCGCAGATCGTGGCGTATGCGGGCGGTCTCCTCGGCGTCGCTCTTCACCCGGTCGTAATACGCGCGCTGCCAGGCGAGCTGCCGCTCCAGGAATTCGGCTCTGCGCTGCGTTTCGTCGGCCGTGTCCAGCATGTCCGCGGCCTGCATTGCCGGCAGCAGCAGCGTGAGTATGCACAGCGTGTTGATGATGTAGTCCCGGGCAGCGGCGTCCATACTTATCCCTCCAAAAACGCAAAGAATTTTTTCCTGGTCTCTGCCGCCATTCCGCGGCTTATCGGCACATGCGCGCCGTTATCGAGGACAAAATATGTAAGCTCCATGGAGGACACCCGGTTGAGATTGATCAGAAAGCTCTTGTGGCACTGGATAAATCTCCCGTCGGTCATCTCAATTATTCCGCTGATGGTGGAATATATCGTGATCTCCCGTCTGTCGGTATGGGCGGTCACCTTGCGGTAGTTGCTCTCAAAAAACAGAATATCGTCCGCCGGGAGCCGCACCGCGCTGCCCTTCTGGGCCAGGACCACCGTGCTTTTGCGTCCGCCCAGCTCCGTACAGGCCTTGCGCAGGGCGTTTTCCAGCTTCTCGTCCGTCACCGGCTTCGTGAGGAAGTAGCAGTGCTCCGTCTCGTACACGTCGGTGCAGTATTCCATATAGGCGGTGACGTAAATGACCTTCGTGTCCCTGCCCTCGAACAGGCCCTTCACCAGACGTATGCCGTCGGCGCGGCCCAGCCTGATGTCGATGAAGGCGATGTCCGGGGCGGCGTCCGCCGTCACATACCGGGCCAGCTCCTTGGCGCTGCCGAAGAGCTTCACGTCGGCAGATGGCAGAAGCCCGGCAATTTTCCGGGCCAGCGCGTCGGCAAACGTCTGGTCGTCGTCGCAGATTGCAATTCTTGTCATATCGTCGCGTGCTCCTTTAGCGGTACGGCGAGACGCCTCCGTTGAAATTTATGGTCAGTGACAGCGCCTTTTTTGTGGCCACGTCCTCGAAGTGCCACCACTCGGAGGACAGGGTGCCGAAGCCCGCCGCGGTCATGTACCGGGCCATGAGCTTTGCGTTGGAGTTGTTCTGGTAGGTGGAAGAATACCAGCTGAGATCGTGCATCTCCGTCTGCATTTTCAGCTCCGCACCGGTGTCGGCCGTCTCCAGGGTCATATCCAGCGCAATGCCGATGTTGTGGTTGGAGCCGCTCTGGGCCAGAAACGCGCCCAGAGAATAGCAGCCGTTGGTCATTATCTTTCTGTAGGTGGGCGTATCCGGCGGCACGGTGGCCGACGGCGAGGCTGTCTGGGCCGGGGTCGGGGAAGCTTTCGTCCCGCTCATGCTCTCCCGCTCCATCTTTTCCAGCGCGGGCTCGTCCAGTATCTTCGCCGTGGTGTCGTACACATAGCGGGTGGCGCAGTATGGCCGGAAGGAGTCGTATATCTTTATCCTGTAGCCGTCCTCCAGCGTTTTTCGCGCGGCCGCCGCCAGCTTTTTGGCGCAGGGGTAGAGGTAGGGGGCCAGATAGTTCCCGTCGGCGCTCTTCACGTTTTCATAGCCGGTTATGACCCGGCCGGAAACGGTGGGTATGGCGTAGCCGTGGACGCGGAACAGGGAGGCGTAGCTGTTGGTGATGTCGTAGGCGCACAGCTCGTTGGTGTAGTCCGGCAGGTTTATCAGGCAGTAGCTGCTGTCGGCATAGCCCTCCGTCTTCCCGTTTTTGATTTTAAACATGCCGCCCTTTTCCTCCTCCACCTTCCAGGCGCTGCCGCCGGAGGCGGTGCCGGTTTTGGTCTTTTTGCCGGCGTCGGAGTACAGGGCCAGGGTCTTCTGGGGCCAGACAGTCGCCCCCACGGGGCTGCAGGGCGTGATTATCATGGTCTCGGCGGTGGTGACGGCCTCGGCGGAATTTTCCTCGAAGGCCTGCGCCCGGTAGATCCTCACGCTGCCGGAGGCGAGGGCGCCGGGCACGGTATATTCGGCCTCCTCGCCGGTTTTGGCTTCCTTCAGGGTCTCCCAGCTCCGGCTTTCGGCTATCCAGCGCTGCAAAACGCAGCGGGTGCCCCTGGAGGTGCTCCACCGCAGGGTGTAAACGCCGTTCTCGCCGCTGGAGTAGTCCAGGGTTATGTCCGTGCCGATGATATCCTCTTTCCTGATCGTCAGGGGATCGGAATAGCTGCCGTACAGGGTATAGCCCTCCCCGGCCTCCTCCCGCCGGACGCATATCCGCGCCGGGCGGCCGAATTCAGGCATGTCCAGATCCCGGCCCAGCCTTATATTCGCCGTCCCGCCGGTGGTATCCACTATGGGAACGTATTCCCCCGCCTCGTTCAGCTCTGCCGCCCGATAGCTGTGGGTGCCGTCGTCGGCCCAGGTGAGAAGGAGGTTTTTCTCATCGGTCACGGAAAATGCCGGCGTGGGCGCCGTAAGCTCCGAAAGCTTCACGTCCACGTCGGCTATGGTGCCGATATCCACGGTCTTTCCTGCTGTGCCGACGCCGAAAAAGCGCCGGGCTTTTATGCGCACTTTCAGCGTCCCGCCGTAAGCCGGGCGGGAGAGCACGGCGGAATTGGTCTGGCACTGCAAGGTCGAAGCGCCCTCCTGTCCCTCGGCAAAAAGGGAATAGCTCTGTGCCTTTTCGGATGCCTGCCAGGTCACGGTGAGCTTCGCGTCTGGCGCGTACTCCACCGATATATTGGGGTCCTCCGGCACATAGCGGGCCATGACCAGCAAAAAGCCGCAGTACGCCGCCAGACCCAGCGCCGCCGCGGCGGCGATGCATATGAGGGTGATCCACAGGGGCCTGAGTTTAGAATTCTTCATTCCTGCCTCTCCCGGCGGGCCGGGCATCAGCCCACCGACGTAACGCTTTCAGTTCCGTTTTCCCTGTAGGTGTATACCACGAAGCCGTTGTAATAAAGGTTGCCGTCCTCGCCGTCGCCCATGCAGCTGGGGGCGTAATCGGAGGAAGCGGGCTTGCCGATGGCGGCGTACAGCGCGGACACGGACTGGCCCACGTACTTTGCGGCGGTGTCCTTGGTGGCGGCCGCCGCCGGGGCCTTGGCCGGAGCCTTGGTCTGGGCGGGCGCGGTCTGGGGCTTCTGGACCGCCGCAGACGGTGCGGCCGTGGGGGCCGGCGTGGCCGACGGTGTGGGTGCGGGCGTGGGCGTGGGCGCGGCGGTGACCTGGACCGTGGCGGCGGGCGTGGGCGCGGCCTCGGCGGAGCTCGCGGTCCCGCAGGCGGACAGCGTGCCCAGCAGGGCGGCGCAGAGCAGCAAAATTACGGCGATATCTTTCTTTCTCATCTCAGTGTTCTTCCTTTCGGTTTTCTCTCTATTCAGCCGGGTCGCAGGGCGCCTGATACCAGCTCCCGTCAAGACGGTAAAATATACTCATTGAATCCAGCGGCGCGTCCGCCGGTATATAGGCTCCGAACTGTCCGTCCTCCAGCAGGAAGGCCTCCCGGCTGGTCCCGCCGCAGTTGAGCAGCACGGGCGAATCGGGGTCCGTCTCGGCGTTCAGCTTGCCCTTGATAAGGGCGAAGCCCTCCAGCGCTCCGTCGGGGGAGATCGCGGCGCTGGCTGTCCCGGCGCTCTTCGCCGCCGGCGTCTCCGCCTCCGGCGCCGGCATCACCGGCACATATTCCACAAGGTAGCGTATGTTCCGCTCCACCAGCTCTATCACCGTATCCTCCGCCCCGGAGGCTCCGGCCGCGGCCATGTTGTAGGCCGCCGCCCGGGAAAAGGTCGCCGTGCCGCGGCTTGCGGCCAGATAGGGGAACAGCAGGTTTCCGAAGGAGTCCCGGAACATGTAGAGACTGCCCTCCCCGGCGCTCTGCGTGCGCAGCAGCACGCTGTCCGGCTCCGTTGCGGGGCCCGCAAAATCATAATCCAGCGCGCCCCCGTATACAGGATTCGTATCGCCGCCCCTGGAAGCGGGGTAGAGCATTTCGTAAAGGTCGCCGGTATATTCGGTCTCGGTGCCGAAGGGGTCGGAAAAGTAACCGCTCTCCCCGCCGGTGGCGGAGATTATCGCGTCCGCCGCCAGCGCCGCGCCCCGGGAATTCCAGTGGGTGTCCCGTTTAAAGTACAGCGTCTCGCTCTGCTCCCGAAAGGCGGAGAACAGGTCCAGATAGGAAACGCCCTGGCGCGAGAGCGCCGCCCCGAGTCTTTCGGCGTTGCTCTCCCCGCCGGCTCTGGGATAGGCAGGCATATTTTCCGGATACAGCGAATTTTTGTTGGGCGCCACGGTGAACAGGAAGCTCATCCCCTGTCCCCGGCAGTAATCGCTCATGAGCCGCAGATTCCGGGCGGCGGAAAAGATCTCCCGGTCGCTCAGCTCCTCCGCGCCGGTGTAGTCGCTGAGGGTCTCGGCATAATAGAGCCAGCCGTTTTTCCCCAGTATCACGTCGTCCTCGGCGGAGGTGCCCAGCAGGCCGGCGGAGAGCCGGGAGCCCGCGGTTATGAGCTCCTGCCGCAGGAAGAACCGGTCGGAAAACCAGTCGGCGGCGTCGCCCAGCACCGAGGTGTTGACGCTCCCGTCCCCGGTATGCAGACTGGGAGCGGCGGCGAGTATCTCGTTGGAGCCGCTCTTCGAGCCGCCGAAAACCGGCAGCCCCGCCAGCGGCACCAGACACATGGCCAGAGCGCATATTATGAAGATCTTGTATTTTCTCTCTCTCTTCATCCCGCACCTCAAAACTGCGCGTATATGAACGGGGCGAAATTGCCCCGGGCCAGCGTCAGAATGCACAGGGCCAGCAGCACCAGACTGCCCGCCATGGAGGCGGCGTCGGCCCGCGCCCGGGCCGGCTCCGGCGCGGCGGCCAGCTTATCCCGGAGCTTCTGTCCCCAGGGCGCGGACAAAACCAGCGCCAGCACGAAGGCCGCGGCAAAGGCGGGGGTCAGATTTTCCCGCAGGGCCAGCTCCGACGCGGCGGTGACGGCGAAGCCGGAGAACATGCCCCGGATGACGGCGAAGCCCGCCGCCACGCTCCCCGCCCGGAACATGACGAAGCCCAGGCCCACGGCCAGCATGGCGTATATGTGGCTCACGGCGCGGCCGAAGCCGGTCCCGGCCAGCCTTTTCGTGTCGATGACCTTCAGGGTCTCCAGCACTGAGAGCAGTCCGTGCCAGGCTCCCCACAGCACATAGGTCCAGTTCGCGCCGTGCCACAGTCCGCACAGGACGAACACGGTCAGCTTGTTCAGCGCCGTCCTTGGCCTGCCTTTCCGGTTTCCGCCCAGCGGTATGTACAGATAGTCCCTGAACCACAGGGACAGGGAGATATGCCATCTGCGCCAGAATTCCGTTATGGACGCGGACACATAGGGGTAGTTGAAGTTTTCCGGGGTGTCGAAACCCAGCATCCGGCCGATGCCGATGGCCATGTCGCTGTAACCGGAAAAATCGAAATAGATCTGCAGGGTATAGGCCGCCGCGCCCAGCCAGCACAGCCGCCAGTCCAGACTGCTCTGGGGCAGGGCGTACACGGCGTCCGTGAATTTGGCCAGGAAGCCCGCGATAAGGAGCTTTTTCCCCAGACCGGCCACCGTTCTTTTCAGTCCCGACGCCGTGCGCTCCGGCGTGGTCTCCCGCGCGGCCAGCTGGGGGGCGAACTGCCCGAACCGGGTTATGGGCCCGGCGGCGAACTGGGGGAAGAAGGACATGTACAGCAGCACGTCCCCGGGGCGGCGGGAGCCGCTCTCCGGGTTTTTATAAACGTCGCAGACATAGGAGATGCCCTTAAATGTGAAAAACGAGACGCCCAGGGGCACGGCGATATCCGGCAGCAGCCCGGCGCCGAGGGCCCCCGCGAAGAAGCCCAGGTACTTGAACACGCACAAAAGGGCAAGGTTAACGGCCACGGCGCCCGCAAGGGCAGTCCGCGGCCATTTACCGTTCATTATCAGTTTTCCGGCGCCCCAGTCCGCCGCCGCCGAGACCAGCAGAACCCCCGCGCCCTCCAGACTTCCGAAGGCGCAGAACAGGAGGCTCAAAGCCAGAAGCAGCGCGTTTTTCCCCTTTTCGCCGGGCACGGCCCGGTACGCGATGTAAGCCAGAGGGAAAAAGGCGAACAGGAACGCGGCCGAATCAAAGGTCACAGGGCATTATCTCCGTTCCCGTCTGTTTTCCCGGTCACTTCACGTAGGGCCAGGGCACGTTGGCATAGGGCATCATGAAGAAGTTGTAATGGACGCCCTTGACCTTGTAGGCCATCTCCAGCTCTGTGTCGAAGATGTTTATCACGCCGTTGAATTTTATCTCCACCCAGCCGTGGGGGCGGCTGTTGGTGCCCACCACGCCGCTGATGGCCGTGTCGTTATAGCCCAGCTGGCGGGCCAGATAGTAGAACACGCTGGCGTAGCAGTAGCAGTTGCCCTGATGCGTCTGGAACATCACCAGGGCGTTTTTCATGGTCCAGCCGGTGTAGCCCCTGGTGTAATAATCCCGTCTGAGATAGGAGAAGGAGTCGCGGGTGAAATTATATGCGGCTCTGAGCTTCTGCAGCTGGGTCATGGAGGGCTTGGTGACGCCGGCAAGCGCCGCCTTCACATAGCCGTCCAGCTCCGCGCTGCCGCTGGTGTACCTGCCGGTGGAATCGAAGGTGAAGCCGTCCACCGTGGTATCCTTCACCGGCGCGCCGTCGGCGCCGATGTAATAGAGGTCCTGTCCGTAGCTGTAAAGCCCCGCTGGCAGCGCGCCCACGGTGCTCTTGTAGCTGGTCCAGGTTTCCGCGCCGTTCTGATAGGAGCATTCGTGCTCCAGCGAGGCCTCCAGCACGTCGCCGTAATACCAGTCGCCGGGGGCGATGTCGTAGTAGGAGAAAATGACGTTGCTGTCAATGACGCTGTGGTCCGCCGCGCGGCCCAGCATGCGGTTGATGACCGCCGCCGCCTGCGCTCTGGTGATGCCCCCGTCGGGGCGGAAGGTACCGTCGGCATAGCCCTTTATCCAGCCCTTGGCCGCCGCCGCGGAAATCTGGCTGTATGCCCAGTAATCGGTGCCCACATCCGCAAACGAGCTCTCCCCCGTGCCGGCCGGGCAGACGCCCTCCAGCAGCACCACGAATTCCGCGCGGGTGATGGCGTGACCGGGGCGGAAGGTGCCGTCGGCATAGCCCTTCATGACCCCCGCGCCCGCCAGAGACGTCACCGCCCCGTAATACCATTTGTCTGCGGTCACGTCGGTGAACACCGGCGCCGTGCCGTTTGCCTGGACGGCAACGAGCTTATAGATCATCTGGGCGGCCTCCGCCCGGTTCATGGTGCGGTTGGGATAGAATTTTCCGTCGCTGGAGCCGCTTATATACAGCACGTGTCCGCTCTTCAGGGCCGCGCCGCCTGCGGCGGTGACGGCGGTGAAGGTGCGCTCGCCGCTTATCGTCTCTTTTGCCGGGTCCACAGGATTGCCGTTTTCGTCCTGCCACTGGCTAATGGCCGTGCCGTTGGCGTCCGCCGCCGGCACCTGGGCGGGCAGATCCCCGTCCTTGACCCGCTCGACGGCGCTCTCGCCGTTTATCACATAGGTGACCGTGTCGTATTTTCCTTCCACCGCCACGGCAAGGCCCTGCGCCTGATCCTCCGCGCCGCCGTTCTGCTGCGCGTACGCCGCGCCCGTCAGCACCAGCGCCGCCAGCGCGATGACGGCGATGGTCTCCCTTATTCCTCTCATCTTTCTCCCCCGATTCGCTTTGGACCTGTCCGGCCAAAAGGCCGCCGTCCGTTTTTCCGGCATTCAGCCGTATTGGATCAGTTTATCACGCGTCCGCCCGGTTCTCAATCGGCATGTAAAAAAATGCAAACTTTCTGTTAAATTTAGCATATACCGCTGGAAAAATCAAGGTTTGCCGGGCTTTTCCCGGCCCTTTATTCATTGGGTCTTTGCAGGAAGGAATTTTGTGTTATAATAATCGTGATACGTTTATTACACCATGCGCATCAACGCGCTCCGCACGTTGGCGCATAATATCGCCAACCGCCTCGCCCCTGACGGGGCAGCCGGCGGAAATGGCGCATTATACCATGAATTTAATAAAATTCATGGTATAATTGTTATAATAATTATTTTTGTTAAAACCCGACGGGAAAGGCGGAAACCATGGGCGAGGGGAAAAACGGCAGGGCCGAAAAGGACCACATCTCAGACTGGGAGGACCGGCAGCAGCAGCGGGACTCCCCGTGGGAGGAGCAGTCCTCCTGGGATTCCGCGTATGATCAGGGCGGGAAAGGCAGCGAAAAGAAGCTGGGCATCCTGTCTCTGGTGGTGTCCGTTCTGTTTCTCCCGCTGCTTGTACTGTTCGCGGTGTCCGTGTTCGGCGGACAGCACGGCTGGCAGCAGCTGGCGTCGCTGATCTTCATGGCGGCGCTGTGGGCGGCGCTGCTGGCAGCCGGCATCCGGTATCTTGTGAAGTCGAAGAGGGCGGCCGGGGCAAAGGCCGCCTGGAAAAAAAGATCCCGCCGCTGAGCCGGCAGGAGGGCGTATGACTGAGCTTGGAAAATACTTTCCCTTCTGGGACAAACTGATCCCCGCCCAGCGGGAGACGCTGACGGCCTCCGCCGCGGCGAGACACTTTGAAAAGGGCGCGCTGATACACGGCGGCGCTTCGGACTGCGTGGGCTTCATTCTGGTTGTATCCGGCAGGCTCCGGGTCTACACCCTGTCAGACGAGGGCCGGGAGCTGACGCTGTACCGCCTTTTTGCCCGCGACATGTGCCTTTTTTCGGCGTCCTGCGTCATGCGGAACATCCAGTTCGACGTGATGGTCTCGGCGGAGGAGGACTCCGACGTGCTCATCATCCCCGCCGATACCTACAAGCGGCTGATGGACGAATCGGCGGCGGTGGCCAATTACACCAACGACCTCACGGCCTCCCATTTTTCCGACGTGATGTGGCTGATGGATCAGATCCTGAACAAGAAGCTGGACTCCCGGCTCTCGGCCTTCCTTCTGGAGGAGAGCGAGCTTGCCGGCAGCTCCGTTTTGTCCATCACCCACGAACAGATCGCGGGAAATCTGGGCACCATCCGCGAGGTGGTGACCCGCATGCTGAAATATTTTCAGGACGAGGGTCTGGTGAAGCTGGGCCGGGGCTCCATAACCCTGCTCTCCCCAGACCGGCTGGAGGAGATGGCGAAGGAGAGCCTGAGATAGAATAAATGTAGCATTGCTACTGAACCCCGGGGCGTTTTGCGTTATTCTTTTTTCTGTAAAAAAAGATGCCGTGAAGCGCCCATTTTCTGCGCTTCAGGCGCGCATAATAACAACATCGACGAAACAGGAGGCAATTTATGAAAACTGTCATCATCGGCGGCGTGGCCGGCGGCGCCACCTGCGCGGCACGACTGCGCAGGCTGGACGAGAAGGCGGAGATCGTGGTGCTGGAGCGGGGCGAATACGTCTCCTTCGCCAACTGCGGTCTGCCCTATCACATCGGCGGCGAGATCAAATCCCGCTCCGCCCTCATCCTGCAGACGCCCGAGGCCATGCGCAAAAAGTACAACATCGACGTGCGGGTGAGAAACGAGGTCACCTCCATCGACCGGGCGGCCAAGACCGTCACGGTGCGCCGCGCCGACACCGGCGAGACCTATACGGAGAGCTACGACGCGCTGGTGATCTCCACCGGCTCCTCCCCGGTAAAGCCCGACCTCCCCGGCGTGGACTCCCCGAAGATTTTCCAGCTCTGGACCATCCCGGACATGGACGCCATAATCGCCATGGTGCGTGAAAAAGGCGCGAAGCGCGCCGCCGTGGTGGGCGGCGGTTTCATCGGACTGGAGACCGCCGAAAATCTTGTCTCCGCCGGGCTCCGGGTCACGATAATCCAGCGGCCCGATCAGGTCATGCCGCCCCTGGACTTCGAAATGGCCCAGCTGCTGCATCAGAACATGGCGGAAAACGGCGTGGAGCTTCATCTGGGCGAGGGCGTCACCGGCTTCGAGGACACCGCCTCCGGCGTCCGTGTGCTGCTGCGCAGCGGCGGCGCGGTGGATGCAGACATGGTCATCCTCTCCATCGGCGTCACGCCCAACGGCGCCATCGCGGGCGCGGCGGGACTGGAGCTGAACAAAAAGGGCGGCATCGTCACCGACAGCCATATGCGCACCGCCGACCCCGCCGTCTACGCCGTGGGCGACACGGCGGAGATAGAGGGCTTCGCGTTCAAGGACCGCAAAATGGTGCCGCTGGCCGGCCCGGCCAACAAGCAGGGCCGCATCGCCGCGGACAACATCGCAGGCATTCCCTCGGAATACAAGGGCACCCAGGGCTCCTCCGTGGCGAAGGTGTTCGACCTCACCGCCGCCTCCACCGGCGAAAACGAAAAGTCCCTGCAAAAGCGGGGCCTTGTCCGGGGCCGGGATTATGAGACGGTGCTGGTGAACCAGAACTCCCACGCGGGCTACTATCCCGGCGCGGTGCCGCTGACCCTGAAGCTGCTGTTCTCCGCAGACGGCAAGATCATTTACGGCGCGCAGGCCGTGGGCGCCGGCGGCGCCGACAAGCGCATCGACACCATCGGCGTGGCCATGCGTCTGGGCGCGGGCGTGGCCGATCTGGAGGATCTGGAGCTGGCCTACGCGCCGCCCTATTCCTCCGCCAAGGATCCGGTGAATATGGCGGGCTACACCGCGGGGAATATGCTCCGTGGCCTGGTGCGCTTCTCCGCCTGGGACGTGAAGAGCGACGAGAACACCGTATTTCTGGACGTGCGCGAGGACGCGGAGCTCATGGCTTTTTCCGTGCCCGGCGCTATCCACATCCCCCTCGGCCAGCTGCGCGGCCGCATGACTGAGCTGGACCGGAGCAAGACTATCGTCGTGCTCTGCGCCATCGGCGTGCGCGCCTACAACGCCGCCCGCATCCTCATGCAGAACGGCTTTGAAAGCATTCTGGTCTATCCCGGCGGAACCAAGCTGTATCAGGCAGTACATTATAAGGAGTTTGTCATGGACAACAAAACTCAGCCCGCCGCCCCGGCGGCGGCTCCCGCCCCCGTGAACGCGGTGCGTCTGGACTGCAGCGGACTGCAGTGCCCCGGCCCCATAATGAAGGTCTACGACACCATGAAGACCATGGCCGACGGCGAGACGCTGGAGGTCTCCGCCTCCGATCCCGGTTTTGTGCGGGACATAGAGGCCTGGTGCCGCAGCACCGGCAACACTCTGGTGTCCAAAGGCCGCAGCGGCGCGGACTACACGGCCCTGCTCCGCAAGGGCGGCGCGGCGGTTTCCGGCAGCGCCGTGCGCGACACGCCGGAGGGCAAGACCATCATCGTCTTCTCCGGCGATCTGGACAAGGTGCTGGCGGCCTTCATCATCGCCAACGGCGCGGCGGCCATGGGCAAGCCGGTCACCATGTTCTTCACCTTCTGGGGCCTCACCGCCCTCCGCCGTCCCGAAAAGCAGGACGTGAAAAAGACGGCCATGGAGGCCATGTTCGGCAAGATGCTGCCCCGGGGCACCGACAAGCTGAAGCTCTCCCGGATGAACATGGGCGGCATGGGCACCGAGATGATGAAAAAGATCATGAACGACAAGAACGTGGACTCCCTGGAATCCCTGATGAAAAAGGCCATGGCCAACGGCGTGAAGCTGATGGCCTGCACCATGAGCATGGACGTCATGGGCATAAAGCCGGAGGAGCTCATCGACGGCGTGGAGCTGGCGGGCGTGGGCACTTATCTGGGCGACGCCGAGGGCTCCAACGTAAATCTCTTTATCTGATTACTTTCTTCCTTACGCCTCTCTAAAGCAAGCGCCCCGGACGGGTGACCGTCCGGGGCGCTTGTATGCCGCTTTGCGGCGATACATAAATCAAAGCCCCGCGTCTGTTGACGCGGGGCTTTGTGTTGGCATTGACCTATCTTCCCGGCTCGTTGCCAAGCAAGTATTTTCGGCACAGATGAGCTTAACTTCCGTGTTCGGAATGGGAACGGGTGGACCCTCATCGTTAAAAACACCAACTGTCCAGGGTTACTGCGCCCTGAAAACTGAACAGAGAATAGGTAACGGCAAGGCCGCCTGCAATAATTGAGATTGTAGGTCAAGCCCTCGGGCTATTAGTACCGGTAGGCTGAATGTGTTGCCACACTTACACCGCCGGCCTATCAACGAAGTAGTCTTCTTCGGCCCTTACTCCAAAATGGATGGGAGATCTTATCTCAGAGGGAGTTTCACGCTTAGATGCCTTCAGCGTTTATCTCGTCCCGACGTAGCTACCCAGCTGTGCCGTTGGCACGACAACTGGTGCACCAGAGGTCAGTCCATCCCGGTCCTCTCGTACTAAGGACAGCTCTCTTCAAATCTCCTGCGCCCGCAACAGATAGGGACCGAACTGTCTCACGACGTTCTGAACCCAGCTCGCGTGCCACTTTAATCGGCGAACAGCCGAACCCTTGGGACCGAATACAGCCCCAGGATGTGACGAGCCGACATCG
>Ga0183095_10505_pt5 | contig 73091 bp, 57 predicted proteins | sample BioMet4_FD_130346 | JGI IMG/M metagenome (GOLD analysis project Ga0183095, IMG submission 130346) | Microbial communities from bioreactor (seeded with sewage sludge) at LBNL, California, USA - Biofuel metagenome 4 (v2) (version 3) | ecosystem: Engineered > Bioreactor > Anaerobic > Unclassified ... | reverse complement strand
ATATAAAAAGTTAACTTTGCACTATTTTTCAGAAGTATGCATTATCTTTTATTATAAATATAACAAGTAATATATAAAATAATGAAAGACAGGCTAATAAATGAGATTAAGAGTGCTATGGCAGAAGTTCTAAACATGGAGCAAATGGCTAAATTGAATATTACATTAATACAATGTTTACACTCAATGGAGGTTTTAGAGAAAGAAATAAATACAGAAAAGCAAAATAGAGCAAACACAAAAATGCTTTCAATGTTCATTTCTTCTAAACATGTTGAAGGATGTTCTGCAAATACATTAAAATATTACGAATCAACCATTGAAGGTTTGTTTCTCGATCTACAAAAAGATATAAAGGATATTACGACTAACGATTTACGCTTATATTTAGCTACCTATCAAAATAAGAAAAATTCTAGTAAAGTTACAATCGACAATATTCGCCGTATTTTTTCTAGTTTTTTCTCTTGGCTTGAAGATGAAGACTATATATTAAAAAGCCCTGTTCGCCGTATTCATAAGGTAAGAACAAATACATTGGTTAAAGAAGTAATATCCGATGAGAATCTTGAAATGCTTCGTGATAGCTGTTCCGAAATTCGTGATTTAGCTATGATCGATTTATTAGCTTCTACAGGTATGCGTGTTGGCGAACTTGTAAAAATTAACCGTTTGGATATTGATTTCCATGAACGAGAATGTGTTGTTTTTGGTAAAGGTAATAAAGAACGTGAAGTCTATTTTAATGCCAGAACAAAAATACATCTCAAGCGATATTTAGACAGCAGAACAGACAACAATCCAGCTCTATTTGTCTCATTATACAAACCATATAATAGACTCAGTATTAGTGGAGTAGAAATCAGGCTTCGTAAATTAGGAAAGAAAATTAATATAGAAAAAGTACATCCTCACAAGTTTAGAAGAACACTAGCAACAATGGCTATTGACAAAGGTATGCCGATAGAGCAACTACAGAAAATTCTAGGCCATGTAAAGATAGATACTACCATGCACTATGCAATGGTTAATCAAAGCAATGTAAAGATTGCACATCGGAAATTTATAAGTTAGAAATTATGAAAAACTGGAAAGAAATAAAATTAGGAGATATATGTATCTTAAATTATGGTAAATCATTAACTTCTGTAAAAAGAAAAAAAGGCAATATTCCGGTTTATAGTTCAGCTGGTATTACCGGATGGCATAACACAAGTTTAGTTAACACTAATGGAATAATTATTGGAAGAAAAGGAACTATTGGTAGTGTTTATTATTCAAAAATGCCATTTTATTGTATCGACACAGCTTACTACGTACTTCCTAGCAAAGAATACGACATAATGTATTTATACTATAGATTAAAAGCATTACACCTAGAAAAATTGAATGAAGATAGCGCTGTTCCTGGATTAAATAGAGAAACAGCATATTCTCAAACTTTTGGTTTGCCATCTATAGAAGAGCAAAAAAGAATTGCCTCTATTCTCTCATTCTTAGATGAAAAAATAGAGACGAATAAACTTATAAATGATAATTTAGCGGCCTAAATATCTTCAACAGATAGTTTGCCGGAAATTAATTTTGGTAATAATGTATCTCTTATATTTGACAACGAATAAGATTCAGTTATTATATCACTTTCCTTTTTGATGAGTGGCGCAATTATATTACTAAATTGGAGTAATATATCGTCGTTTATGGCTATTTTAAAGTTCATTGTATCTTTTGGATTAAATCTTTGATGACTACCAGTCGACCCATTGACTAATGCCATAGCATTTTGATAAAATAGCTCGCTATTAATTAAGCAATAAGCAAAATACGATAACCTTGGATCTTTTGTCTTGTATGTAATAAACTCAGTAGAGCAAATAGAATTATCACAAACTTCATCAATATACCATATCCTTTTTATTCGAGGATTCAGTTTTGAGAATAGTATAGTATTATTCGATAAAACAAACTTATTGCTTAATATATCTTTACCATATTGCATTTCAGGCATCTTTCCGTTATCGAAAGCTGGTAAGCTATAATGATAATACAATACATTAGAATTTTTGGATGGGTTAATGCTTTCTTTTGATATATATAGCAATTCGGAAAGATTGATAATTCTCCATCCTTTAGGAATCATCCCCAATTCACTATCTACAAATTCTCCATCCTGAAAAGGTTCAAAATCAACAAACCATGATTTAAAGATAGCTTGTGCTTGCTTCTCTAAATTATCATTTATATTATTGTTTAGTTCGATCTTATCATCTAGGCTTGAAAGAATATCAGCTATTTTCTTTTGTTCATGCAAAGGTGGCAACAAAAAAGGAAACTCTCTCATTGTTTTCAATGACACATTTTTTATTGTTGTCCCTGTTGCAAGCATTGCAATATAATCCTGAAAAGCCCTATTTGTTACTATATATCGAATAAAATATTTATCAACAGTTTCTTTTACATTAAAATAGCAAGCACTTTTACCTAAAATACATTTTTCACCATTGTACAAAGCTACATTTCCAAGAGTCCCATTAATAGAGACAAAAATAGTTCTATCATTTAGATTTTTCTTATATTTTTGATATTCAGAGTATGCAACTTTTCTTGTATCTTCTTTAAATATAATTTTACCATTGGATAGATTATTTCCATTTATAAAATAATAATCACCAGTAGTGTCATATAATGGCGTTCCATGCAATCCATCACCAAGAATTGATACAACATCCACTAAAGTTACCTCTTTCCAATCCTTACAACTCATACCCAATCCCTTTCAACTGCTTCTTAATTTCCTCTTCCAACTCATGCGATTTCTTAAACAATCCCGAAAGCTCTCCGGTCAATCGCTCCATCTTTTCCTCGAAAGGTTCACTATCTTCTTCCTGCTCGGCAATACCTACATAACGTCCGGGAGTAAGGATAAAGTCTTGTTTGGCAATATCTTCTGTTGTTACCACTGCACAGAAACCTTTCTCGTCTTCGCAGGTACCTGCATCGAAAGCAGTAAAGGTGTCGGCAATCTTTGCAATATCTTCATCGGTCAGGTCACGGAGCTTACGGGTAACCATTGTTCCCATGTTTCGTGCATCGATAAACAGAGTCTTGTTTTTCTGCGTTTTTTCTTTGGAGACAAACCAGATGGAAACAGGTATTTGTGTGGTGTAGAACAGCTGCGGAGGCATAGCAATAATGCCTTCTACTAAATCGGCTTCCACTATCTTACGACGAATATCTCCTTCACCACCACTCTGAGAAGAGAGTGAACCGTTGGCTAATACCATGCCAATCTTTCCATGTGGTGCCAGGTGGTGAATCATGTGTTGCAACCAGGCAAAGTTGGCATTGCCGGCAGGAGGAATACCGTATTTCCAACGTACATCATCCTGCAACTTATCTGCACCCCAGTCTGAAAGATTGAAAGGTGGGTTGGCCATAATATAATCTGCCTTAAGTGTGGGGTGACAATCGTTAAAGAAGGTATCGGCATTATAACTGCCCAGATCGGCTTCAATACCACGAATAGCAAGGTTCATCATTGCCAGCTTCCAGGTAGTGGGATTTGAATCTTGTCCGTAGACAGAGATATTATTGATATTGCCGCTATGATTTTCTATAAACTTGGCCGATTGCACAAACATACCGCCTGAACCACAACAAGGGTCGTACACGCGTCCTTTAAAAGGTTTCAGCACTTCAACCAAGGTTTTTACCACACAGGCCGGTGTATAAAACTCACCCGCCAGCTTTCCTTCCTGTTCGGCAAATTTGCCTAAACAGTATTCATAGGCACGACCCAGAATATCTTTACTGCTACCATGCTCTATCATTTTAATATTTGTGAAGAGATCTACCACATCACCCAGTCTGCGTTTATCCAATTCCGGGCGGGAAAAGTTCTTAGGCAGAATGCCTTTTAGTCGTTTATTCTCTTTCTCAATGGCACGCATGGCATCGTCAATAATTGTACCAATTTCGGGCTCGTGTGCATAACTGGCTATTGCAGCCCAACGAGCGTTTTGCGGAACAAAGAACACGTTTGCCGCCGTATATTCGTCTATATCTTCTTCAAAACCTTCGCCTTCGGCTAACAGTTCATTATACTTATCTTCAAACTTATCGGATATATATTTCAGAAATATTAATCCCAACACTACAGATTTATATTCGGAAGCATCCAGATTACCTCTCAACAGGTCGGCAGCTTTCCATATCTCCTTCTCAAAACCAATCTCGGCATTATTCGTTTCAGCCATACTATACTTACAATTATTTTGTTTATTTGCGCTTATTAAGCCTTTATTAATAAAATGTAAAGGTAACAATTTTCACCTATCATTCAAAGCAAAAAGGCTTTTTTACAATGTGTAAATTTCTATCTCCCCCAAAATCCTAATCCAATCCCCACCCAATCTCCCCCCAAACCCCAATAAATAAAATCCATTCACCAATAATCCACCAACCATTCACCAATAATTTTTAGTAAATATTCCGCATAAAACAGCCTTAAAATCCGAGCCTCTTTGTGTATGGCAAAAGCTGCTTGAAAATTCTGTATATCGGTGAGAGTAGTGTTAAAAATAAAATGTATTTATGCTATAAAATAGAATATTTATACTTACATTTGCGGAAGTTTATAAAGTTTCTACTTTTAAACAAAACTAATTTAATAACAATAAAAAAAAAGATCTAATGACTATTTCAAAAAGCGCTTATGAGCTTCAGCTCAAAGGATGTATCCGTTTAACCAAATTGGCTGGCATGTATTTCCGAAACTGCTCACGTGCCGATTTGGCCAGACGAATGTTTATTACTGCTATAGAAGAGGATAAGGAGTTGCATTCAAGGCTCAAAACGCTTAGCTTTTCTTTTGATAATGAAATTGTTAAGCCTAAACAGATTACGCAGATAGTAAACTGCTGGGGGTATCCGGACGATTTTATGATTAACGGCCACAGGAAAGAGCATCCGGCTCACGAAACTAACCTTTAGCCCTTTGTACACCTGTATTTCTTTTCTTAAATGAACTAACACCCACAGGATTTATATTATAATATAAATCCAATTCTAATATATTCTTTGGCGCACATTGATAGGCACCAAAGATATATATTAGTTTTATACCTCTCTATAATCCAACCACTTACAAGCACTGTGCATCGGCACTTTGACAAGTACTTATTTTCATTGTAAAATTAAGACATAAAACGCCAATTTTAATCCTATTAATGACTGCAAAAAAGTGACAAAAGTGATTTTTTTGCTTAAAAGTGATTTTTCTGTCGAATGCTACATTCACTATTTGGAGGCTATTGCATCTACCCTTACTTTTGCCTCACGAAAAACAAATAACAAAGTTTGCCAACTTTAAATTTTAATACTGAAATTACACTTATGGAAAATGAAATTCTGCCTTTCGGGGCACTTACCAGTGGCTATGTGCTTATACCCAAAAAGCTGCTTACGTATAATTTTAACAATAGAGACACCAGTTTATCTTACCTCGAAGCTTTTCTCACGGTGCTGGCCACGGTAAATTTTGCGGATAAGGAGGCTACCATTTGCGGACGTAAGATGATATGCAAACGTGGAGAGTCGCTGCTTTCATATCCTTCGTGGGCAAAATTGTTTAACTGGACGCTGGGCAAAACGCGCTGCTTTTTCAGGAAAATGGTGAAGGAGAATCTTATTGCCATCATCCCCGTGATGTACAGGGTGAAGCTTATCAAGGTGACCGATTATGATGCGTTGACGGGTAAAAGGAAAACCGCGAAGAAGATGGCTGCAGAGGATGTGTGCGCTCCGGAAATCTCCAAAGCGGAGAAGATTGCCCGAAAAGACCAGAAGTTCTATCTGTTCTGGAACACGTATCACCAGACTACCGGAAAGGAAGCTAACGACATAGGTATGGCTATTATTATATGGAAAAACCTAACAAAAGAGGAAAAAGAGCTGGCTATAGCCAAAGTTGAGCCGTATTGCCGTAGGATAAACAACAAGCAGTTCTACAAAACTGCGGTCAACTATCTGAAAGCGAAATGTTTCTATAACGAACGATTATAAATTTAATACCTGAAAAATAACATGGAAAAGAATATTGCATTACCTTTTGATTGTGATACCGAAGAAGTGGTACTTGGTGCCGCAATGCTCGAAGTGAAAGCAATGCCCGAAGTGGCTCACTATCTTCGCCCGGAGATGTTTTACTATGATAATCACCGCATTATATTCGCCGCCCTGATGCGCATGTACAATGAGCGGAGAAACATTGACCTTATCACCGTGGCCGATGAGCTGCGCCGGAGCAATGAGCTGGAGAAGGTGGGCGGTCCGTTTTACATCACCAAGCTGTGCAGTCAGGTGGCCAGCTCGGCGCACCTTAAAAACCACTGCCTGATTGTGAAGGACTTGTACCTGCGCCGCCTGGTAATTAAGGGCCTGAGCCAACTGCTGGGCACCGCGCAGGACATGACGGTGGATCTTACGGATGTGGTTTGTAACATTCAGGAGCTGGCCACACAGGTGGAGAAGGATGCTGTAAAGGCGGACAATGTGCGCAACATGGAGGTGCTGATGGATGACACGCTTACTCAGGCGAAAGGGCGTATAGAGAATTCGGCAAACGGGGTAACGGGCACCGATACGGGGCTCACGGATCTGAACAAGATTACGGGCGGGTGGCAGCGTGGCGACTTGGTGGTACTTGCCGCCCGTCCGGCCACGGGGAAAACCATGCTCTCTCTCTTCCTGGCCCGGATAGCGGCAAGGGCGGGTGCGAATGCGGTATTTTTCAGCATCGAAATGCAGGGGGAACGACTGGGCGACCGTCTTATTCTGATGGAAAGCAACGTGAACCCCTACCGTTGGCGAACGGGGCTCACGGACGAAGCGGAATGGAACGAGGCGTACGCCACGGCGGAATCTCTGGCTGAACTGCCTATCATCGTAGATGATAATCCGTCAATGAGTATGGACTATATCCGCGCTCAGGCAAGGATGCTGAAAAGCCGGGGTAAGTGTGACATTATTTTCATTGATTACCTGCAGTTGAGCGACATGAAAGGCAGCGTAAAGGAGAACCGCAACCGTGAGCAGGAGGTTGCCACCGCTGCCCGCAAGGCTAAGCTGCTGGCAAAGGAGATGAACTGTCCGGTAATTTTGCTCAGTCAGCTGAACCGTGAGGCGGAAAACCGTTACGGGGGAAAGCCGCAGCTGAGCGACTTACGCGAAAGTGGCGCCATAGAACAGGATGCGGACATTGTGGTAATGCTCTATCGCCCGGCGCTCTACAACATTCCTACCGACAAAGATAGCGGCTACCCCACCGAAGGACTTGGGGTGCTAAACATCGCCAAGCACCGTAACGGCGAAACAGGAAATGTTTATTTCTCGCACAATAAAAGCATGACTAAGATCGTTGATTATGTACCGCCTATGGAGTGGCTCATGAAACAGGCAAAATAATTGTAATATTAGTTATAAAATTATTTGTATTTCTTTTTGCAAATAAAAAAATTAATAGATACATTTGCATATCATACAAAAAAAACATCAACGAAGGTATTTTAAATACCCTATTTACCCTAACCAGAAATGAATAGAAGAGTGTTATCACTCTTCTATTTTTTTACAATAACCCTTTATTGATTCCCAATATAATCAGCGCTAAGATATAATACATTTTCATTCAATTATTATACGTTAATGTAAAATCAAATAAATAAAGCGATAACACTGAGGGATAAGTTCCTAAGGCTCCCCCAGATAATCTACAATAGCCTTAACCTGGCGTGGTGTATAAATGCGGTTACGATGATTGTATTCCAAAGCGGAAAGCTCGGCCGTTAACTGACTGTTGCCGGCTATCCAGCGAGAGAGGGTACGCAGAGCGCAAGGGATGGTCTGACCGGGATTGTAAAGACAGGCAAGCTCTGCCTTGGTGTAGGCACGAATCTCAAATAGTTCTTCCGTTTTTATCATAAATACTTCTTTATTTTATTACTGTAAATATACTAAATAATGCCCTTTTCTCAAAGGTTTAACAGCAATAAAACGACATAGAGTTGTAACTAATTCACTACAATGCGCTCTAATGCATTTAACTGTTTTACTCTACCCAAAGTGCCTTATATTTGTAGTGTTAACAAGAAAGGATAAGAGCTCTTCACCGAAGTATTAATCAATTAAAATGTAAAAAAAATGAGTGTAAAGTATTCAGTAGTAATGAGAAAAAATCCAAGTAAGCCCGCAGAGGCCGCTAAGTTTTATGCACATGCACAGGCGTATGGTGAGATGGACTTTGATTCGCTTTGCGAAGAGGTAAACGGACGATGTACTGTAACCCGTGCGGATGTGTCGGCGGTATTGGAGAGTGTACTTGATTCTATGAATAAGGGGTTGGCCAATGGTCAGATTGTTCGCCTGGGTAACTTTGGCAGTTTTCAGCTTGGGGTGAGAAGTCACGGTGCTGCAAAAGAGAATGAGTTTACCCCTACATTGATCCGCGGAACCAGAATTTCCTTCCGTCCGGGCAAATTGCTCACCAATATGCAAAAAACGCTTAGCTATGCGCAGGTGGCGAAATTGCCGGTGAAGGTTACCACCAATGTGTAAGTAAGTTCGGGTAAAAATCAATAAAAAAGCACGAAGGATGAAATTGATAGATGGAATTGTAAATATACTGCAAATGGTTCTTCCTTTTCTGAAAAAGAAGGATGCCAAGGAGATGCAGGACTTTACCGACCTGGTGAAAAGTCAGTTTGAATACCTGATGGAACAGGTTACACGGTTTGAGAAAGATTATTTTGAACTTTCTGAAAAGGTGAAGCAGATGTATCAGGAAATTATTACTCTGAATGCTCAGCTTAATACCGCCCTGAAGGAACAATGCCTGGTTGCAGGTTGTAAGGAAAGGATATAGCCAATACAGGAGAAATCTCTTTATACAGGGATTTCTCCGTATTTTAGAACAATTAGCTTGCTGCAATTAGGGCGGTATTTAAAATACATAACGGCAAAGCCGGTAACAGAGAAAAAATTAAAAGGTAATCCCCCCATCAACGGGGATGAATAACAGACTGAAAAAAAATGAGAGAAATAAATCTGATAGTGATACATTGCTCGGCAACGAGAATTGACAGAGACATAACAGCCCAGGACATCAACGCAGCCCACAAGGTAAGAGGATTCTCTTCGTGGGGCTATCACTACTACATCCGCAAGAGCGGAAAGGTGGAACCCATGCGTAACCTCGACGAGACAGGGGCTCATGCCCGGGGGTATAATGCCAAATCAATAGGCATCTGCTACGAAGGCGGACTGAACACCAACGGCAAACCGGCCGACACCCGCACATTGTCGCAGCAGATAGCGCTTCATGCCCTGGTAAGCAAGTTGCTGAAACAGTTCCCTGGCTCAAAGGTAGTTGGCCACAGAGATCTGAGTCCGGACAAGAATTACGACGGCATTATTGAACCCTCTGAGAGGGTGAAGGAATGTCCCAGCTTCAATGTTCGGGACGAAGTCTGGGGATAGCAGTAAAGGCAGGGTTTTATCCCTGCCTTTACTGCTATCCCCAAACTTCATACTACACTTTTTTTTATTTATCCATATTGATCCATTTCGTTAATCCAAGCTGTTTGGCATTGTTTATTTTTACATTTACAAAATACAATCCGGAAGTAAGCTTCAGTTTATCAAACTTATAGAGCTGTGGCTTTCCGTCGTGCATTCTGTTTTCCATATAGACAAGCTGACCCACATTGTTGTAAATCCGCACATTCAATGTGCCTGAAGTTGGTTCGGTTACATTCAGCATAAACTCATTGCACGAAGGATTTGGATATATTCCCAGTAAGCTGCTGCCCGATTCCGGATTTGCAATGTTTGTTTTAATCAGATTGATCATTACCTCATCAGACTGTGAATCGACAATTCCATCGTTTACAACCAGGCTGAAGATTAACTGACTGTTCTCTTTCGGAGCTATAAATGCCGGTTTGGCAGCATGTACATCGCTCAGTGCTATTCCCTCGGGGGCAGTCCAGAGATAAGTCAGCGCATCATTGTCTGCATCAAACGATTTTGAACCATCCAATATCACAATTGCATTCTCCTCAGTGATAAGCTGATCTGTTCCGGCATCGGCTACAGGAGCGGTGTTTCCTCTCAGGCTCCATTGAGCTTCGGGCAGCAAGGTTCCTGCTTTTCCGCTCAGGTACTTACTCAGGTTGGCAGTGTTTACCGAGATGGAGAAGGTTCCACCCGACTCAACACCCACATTTCCAAAGTTACCAACCGAGAACTGAGTATCGCTGTTCCTGGTTACCGTGAGCGAGCTTACATTGGTTACAGTGCCGTTTAACCGGCTTACCAGGTTGTTCTTCAGGATATTCTCGTTCAGTATTTTATCTGAGAAATCCAACAGAACCGAAGCCGGGTGTGTGCGCTGAACAGTGGTAGGAATACTGCTCCAATTGGCTGACAACGGCGTATCGTCAATGTAAATAGGAAGCTCTGTAAGCGACGTATTTCCATACTTATCTACACACTCTGCCTGCAGCTTCATGCTTCCCGAGCCGGGGATGGATACCTGCAAGGTAAGCAATCCGGTAGAAGCAGGTAAGGTATCGGCAAGCAAGGTCGATGTTCCGAAACTGTTGCAATAGAGCCGTACACGCGAATTAGGTGCATTTACCTTCATCGATGCAGCCACTTGTGTGGTTGACGTGATTCCGTCGCTCGAAGAGTAACCCAAATCCGGAGAGATCTTCATCTCCGTAACAGCAGGCGGTGCACTTCTGTTTACAGTCCAGGTGCGTTCTTCGGTTCCCGACGACATGTTGTTTGCCATATCGGCAATACTGGCCTTATTTATTTTCAGAGTATAAACTCCTTCGTAATAGGTCAACAGGCGGAACTGAGTCAACAGATAGGTAGAATCGTTCTCTTTGGTGATGTCCACCTGTGAAATGGGCTGTTGCTGAGAATCTTTCCACAGTTCTATCATTGCAAGACTCAATCCGGTGATCGGTTCGCTGAACTTCACTTCAATGGAAGTGATGTGCTGAGCGTCGAAGCCTCCTTCATTTTTCAAGGTAATTTCGGTGATCTTAGGTCCCTGTGTATCTATCTTCCAGTTCACAGAGTAATTAAGCATGCCCAATACACCTGTCTTTGATTTGATTTGAAGCAGATCAACCGTTAAGCCATACGCTGCATCTTCCGTCATAATGTTATTCAGGCCCGTAAGCTTAAACAGTTTTCCTTCAGAATCCATCGCCGTGATGGTAACAGCACCGGTAACACTCTTTCCATTCTTAGTCCAGACCAGACGATCGGCTGTAAAGGTTGCAGCATCAATCGGAATGGTGAAGCGTATCATCAGGTTATCAAACAATGCACCTGTTCCGTTTGCCGGCAATCCTATGATTTCCTGAACAGCCGGTGTATTGGTGAACTGTGACCAGGAAGCCTGTTTGGCCAGTGTTCCCTTCTCACCCGTGAGATTGGTAATGCCTGTTGTTTGCACAGTGAGTACATAATAACCATCGGGCAATGTTACGGTAGAGATATCCACATCAAACGTAGTTGAATTTATTTCCGTAACCTTTACCGTATTGTTCATCAGATTGTCTCCTCCCTGAGCGCGTAGAGTCATATCCTCGAACGTAAACGTTGAGCCGTTGATCGGGGTTTCAAATACTACCCTAACCGAACCCAGACGGGTGGTTATTACCGATGTAGGAACATTCTCTATGCGCAATACTGTAGGCGGATTGACTTTGTCCGGTACAAATTTAAGTTTGTACTTGGTTAACTGAACGGTAGAAAACTCGTCCGTAAAATGAATCATGTTTTCGTAAATAGGTTCACCGCCATCGGGCAAGGTAACATGTGTTTGCCATACATTGTCCAGAGGAAGCACCTTACCGTCGCTTACACGCGTTATGCTTACAATCTTGTAACGTCCGGCAGTAGGATCGGTTACCTTTCCGTAATTCCAGCCATACAGTTTAGGGTTAACCTGCAGTTCCAGTTCATACTCGGGTGATGACAGTGCTCCGCTGATAGCAATTGAATTGACAGGAGTTACCGGAAGCACAACGCCATTGGAGGTATAGATTGCATCCGGGGTTTCTTGTGAATCCTGTACTTCGTTTACCAGAAAATCATTGATGCCATCATCGCCGGTGTACACACGGATACTGCGGATCAGCTCGTGCAGTTTGGCTCCGCTAACCAGACTTAAATCTGGATTGCCAAAGCTGTTGCAATGTACCACACGTGTTTCGTAGTTAACAAAATGCCCCAGCAGATCAGAAGTAAACCACCATTGACCAATTGCGGTTGACTTAGGTGGGATATTTCCGAAGTCGATGTTGGTAAGACCAAGCTGACGCGGTTGTCCGTTGAGGTTGGAGCCGATTAATGCCACATGGATAGCCAGCCCTTTCTTATTTTCAATAATCTCAGGTTGAGCTGATTCCACACGCACCTTGGTTGCCTGTCCGTATCCGTCGTTCTGGATCATCAGTGCCAGTTCGGCGGGAACGATTGGTTCAATGGCTTCCGTAAGCGGATCGTCTCCCAGAATATCGCGCTGCATAAAGTAGTGCAGGAACAAATCGGGACTAGGATTTACATCCAGCGAAACCGGGAAGAGTTGTTTGGTAACTTCCAGTCCGTTGAACGGATCTATGTATGAGAACGAACCACCAAACGAATAACTTGTTGGCACCTGAGGAGCTGCGCCTTTCTCCGGAATGAAGAGAATGGTGGCACTACCCTTCTGCCCTGCTCCAAGCGATCCGGTTCCATCGATTCCTGTCAGGATGCTCAGTGCTTTGGTATTGATCTGGAAGAGATCATTACAAAGCACTCCCTTGCTGTTCTTGATCTCCAGATTCAGTTTGAGATTGGTCATTGCGTTCTGGGTATTCCCGTTGTTGATGGTCAAAGTTCCTTCAAACGCCTCGCGGGTCATCGTGAGTTTCTGTGAGATCTGCAATGTGATCGAAGCGCAAACTGATTTCTTACCTTCTTCAGTTTGTTCCTTTATCGTGGTATAAGCAGTATTTACCATATCACGAACATCGGAATAACCTCTTCCAATGGCGTAGTTACGTGCGGAATCTGCCCGATGAACATACGTTGACAAGGAATCATTATTGATAATATCCGGGAAACTGCCGTTAGGCTTGTAAACACCCTGACTATGAGCATCCATAGTACGGTTCCAACGGTCGGCAAAAGATTCTATCTCTGCCGGCAGAATATCGGTTCCGTTCAGTTTTTGCTTAATAGTTTCAATATCGCCCGAAGTTATCTTCTTTTTATAGATAGTGAAGGAATTAACTGCACCGGCAAAGTCTACAAAGTTAACCCGTTTGTACATTTCCTTCATTCCGGTAACCTCATCCATCCACTTTTTCTCTGCGTCGGCGCTATACGATGCCCACATCAGATCAGTAAATGCCTGTTTCAGAATTGGCGGCATTAATGGCTTAGGAGCAGCTGTTCTCAGAGATGCAGGAGGATTACTACCCGGTAGCAACGGAGGATCTCCCCAGCAAGAGAGGATAGCCTGTCCAAGTCCCAGGATACATCCGGCAGGAGTAAATCCAATGCCGCAGGTGATAACATCGGTCATTGTGATTCCGTCTTCATCACCAAAGGATTTGAGACAGGAAATAACACCCGATATCTTACCGATAAGTCCGGGATCGCAGCCAAGTATAGCCAATGCCAGATCCATCATACAATTATCACATTCGTATACATTGTTGACAGAGACAGTAGAATTGTTATTTGAAGGCACAACATATACATATCCGCCTCCACCTCCGCCTAAAGAAGGTCCGCCACCACCGCCTCCGGAAGGAGCTGTCCAGCCGGTACCCAAACAAACTCTGCCTTCATACTTGAATAATACAGCACCTTGATGCCATTTTTTATCCTTACCACAGTAGAAACCGTGTACCTCGACAACAACATCGTAACAATTGCCATCGGCTCTTTTGGAGACTCCGGTAAGCTGGTTGCCCGCCGTTCTTCGTTTCATTACTACCGGGATCTGAACAGATTGCTGTGCCAGCAAATCCATTTTCGTAAAGTTGGTAATAAACTCATATTCAGGATCAGTAGGCAGGGTTAAAGTAACGTCTACGGCTGTGATGAGTCCCTTGTTGGTAAGCGTAACCATAAACGGGTAAGTTTCATCGTTTACCAGTTTAGGCATCACGTCTGGCATTTCCATCACAACTACCGGTGCGGGAACATTGGTCTCGAACTTCATAATCAGATCTACCTTGTATTCGTCCTCAATCTGGGTAGGTACCACTTCCCAGGTATACGTAATGGCCTGGAAACTGATATAGATGCTTTGAGAAAGAACCTTCCCGGCATCGATAATGATATTGTTCCGGTAACCGTCGTGCTTGTCGGCCTCTACTGTTAATGAATAATATCCTTCCGGAATGCTGTCAGCCTTGAATATTCCGTCGGCTCCTGTGAATCCTTCCGCAACAATAACTCCGCTGTATGGATGCTTTACAACCACGTGAGCATTCTTTACATGTGGAGCCTCTGTGGTGTTATAGGTATATTCGTCAATAACATCAATGCTCAGGCTTCCTCTGGCATCGGAAACAGCTTCGAGCTTATAAGGCAATGCAATGCCCTTACCGTGTTCGCAGTTAATGGCTATCGAGCCGTTAACCGGTGTATTCAGCAGTAGATCCGTATCAGTCAGCTTCAGGGTGATTGTTACACTTTCAGATGGCTTGATATTGGCTATGGAATCAGCACTGGTTAAGCTCATGAAATTGACTTTCGAGAGCGATAACCGCACAATTCCGGTTTCTCCGGCACCCTTGTTGGTGAGGTTAATCTCCAGATACTTAGTTGATCCCTTAGAAATAGTTGTATTGATACTTGAAGGGCTTGTTTCGAGAAACGCTTCCTGTTCCTGACAATAGTAGTATGCATTATATCCGATACTTGCACCTTCGTTACAGCTCAATACCAGATCCAGTTTCTGATAGTCGGCGGTTTTGCTGCGTACTGTGCCAAGAATGGTATAACTAAATTCGGCAGTGGCATTCCCTGACAGAACAGCGATAGGATTTACCGTAAGTGTACATCCTTCAGGTAGCTGAGCTATTTTCATCTGAACATTTTTCAGTTCAATATTACTGGTATTCTTTATCTGAAGCGTTCCGTTCAATGGTTGGCCAATCTTTGTCAGCCAGGTAATGTAGTCGCTGGAAGTACGTTTCATGCCCAGTATATCAAACGAGTCCTGAACATCGGTCAATGCTTCGTCCGGGAAACATGCGCCAACGTCAAAATGTCCTGATTCGTCGGGTAACGGGGTAAACTGAATCTTATAATTGCCCTGATCATCAGTCAGCGCCTTCAGATTTTTCCGCATTCCGTTACAGAGCAGATAAACATCCACATTGACATTTGCTGCCGGCTGCTTATCTACCTTCGTAGCCTTTCCATGAATCTCTATCGGGTTATTAGGCAGGAACTGAGTTAAATCTACAACCGCTGTGGCAGTATATTCGGGCACAAGTGTCATTGATACCGGATTAGCCGTGTTGTTGGTGTAAACCAGTTCGTTTACTACATTACCCGGATTGGCATAAGCCAGGAGTTTATATGTCCCTGTTTTTGCAGGTAAAGCTACATTCTCGCTGAACGAAACAGAGTCGTTCATTAAAAGCTGAGCCGAAGTGCTATAAGTACCCAGCAATACATCACTGGCATCTACGTAATCGTCTTTCGACAAATAGAATGCTATTTTAGATCCCATCGGTGCATTCAGATAGCCGTTATTCTTTAGTTTTCCGCTTACCAGAACGGTTTCACTGGTTACAGCGGTAGATTTGCTTACCTTGACACCTTCTATCACGAAATCGGGCTTATTCAGGTCGGTAACATACAGGATGCAGAATCCGGAAACAAACCCATCCGAACGGACTGTTATGTTGACAGCCTGGTTGCCATCCTCAATTCCATCGTTTATGGTATTAATAGGAACCTCCACACTCTTCTGTCCGGCAGGAATGACGACTGTTTGCTGAATCTCAACTTCCGTTGGGTCGTTATACGAAATAGCTACATTCAGGCTATGAGAGGTCTCCGTATTTCGTGTAATAATCAGTTTTCCGGCATTGGTTCTTCCTTCAAAAACAGAAAGAGGATTAACGCTTACCGATAATGCCGGTCCATCGTTATCGGCTATGACCAGACTTTTTGTTACCACACCTCCATTTTCGGGCGTAGAGTTACAACTGCACGATTTTACATATACAGCCCCTGTAATGTCTACTTTCCGGTAGCCATCCACCTCGCTGTTATCTACCACACCAATATTAAAGCGTGCTTCTTCTGTTCCGGAAGGAATGGTAATGGTAGCCGGAAAAATCAGTGCATTAGGAGTTGATGCTGTAAAATTAATCGTTATATTACCTTCCAAAGGTGTTCTTCGGATTATTCCTGTAGTGGCATACATACCCGCTGCTTCCTGTACTGTATCCGCACTCAGTGTGAATTCCAGCTTAGGCATATCGTTATCATTGATTATTGCCGATACAGTTCCCGATACAAATCCTCCGGAACTTATTGTGATAGTAGCAGTTTCACTCAGCTCGGGCGTTGAATCGTCGTACACGTAAATTGGTACAATTACTATCGAATCGTTTGCCGGAATTGTTGCAGCATTGTTGAACAGCCACTGATTGTTTTTATCCGTTGATAGATAAACCGTAAGCGGCTGATTGGTAATCAGATTCCTGGTTATCTTCAGTTTCAGCGTATCGCCTTCGTTGGCAACGGTTTTATTCAGCGAGGCTTTCAGTTCCGTAGCTTCATTATCAAGTATCTGTATGCTCGATTTAGCACCACGGTAAGATGTTGCCGAAACAGAAATGTCCACAGTTCTGGGACCATCAACTATCGAATTATCAATTGCCGTGAAATTGAATATCTCCGAAGACATGTTTTCAGGAATGACAACCGATGTTGGGATGGTAATCTGCCCACTTAGAGAAGGACTGATATTAACCCGAAGTGCGGACGAGAAATCACCGCTTCGGGTAATAACACATCGAACCGGACTGGTGGAACCCTCAGACAGCGTTGAAGTTGCCACATCAAGGAACAGGTAATCAACTGCCGTCACTGTATTTGCAGACAGGGCTTTGTTGTTGGCATCGGTTCCGCTATGTTCAATCAGCGAACTTGAAGGATAAAGCACCACTTCAATATTGGCAGCTCCTGAGAACCGAAGTATATCGGGAACTTTAAACTTAAAGCTTCTATCGAGTGTGGCACCTGCAGCTAAATCCGTACTACATACAGGTGAAGGACTCAGCGTAACTCTTCTACCGGAAGCAGTGACAAGGGTTATCCCCTCTGACCAGCCTCCCAAAGCAGCGGCTACACCTATATTCTGTACTTTCCAGTTCACCTGCAACGAATCTCCCGGAATAAGCGAAGTGCCAACTGCCTGAATATCTTTTACCATGATATCAGGGAATGGCTTTAATACCACCATGATAGAATCGGCAAAGCGACTCATATTGTTATTGTCGGAAAGTTCTGTGAGTGAGCCCTGATAATCCGCTTTCACAAACAAGTAGTACTTTCCGCTATATTCTGTTGGCATGGTTATGGTATAAGTTTGCGTATAGCTCTCGTTTATGCCCAACTGTCCCATATTGTACTTTGACATCAGCTGTGTTTTGGGACCATTCATCGTTGAGTCTGTTGAGAAATACACAACATCCATCCATTGTGCAGCTACAGTAGCTGTCTGGCCAATGTTTTTCACCGTAAAGTTTACCGTAAATTTACTCCCGGATTCTATATCCTTTGGAACCTTGATATCGGTAACTATAAGGTCGGGTAAGAATTTAGTGGTAAAGACTTGCATATCACTTTCCGCCGTTGAGCATTCGTTTATGGAAGTAATCTTCCAATGATATTTCACTCCTGGCTTCAAATTGTACACTCGTGTGCTTGTAGAATAAATATTGGACTGATACGGACTGGTAGGCATGGTTGTACCATCTTCCCACAGGAAAAGATTGTAATAACGCGTATTGAGAGATGGCTGCCAATACAGATCGAAATAGGAAGAATTAAGATTGTCCTGTCCGTTCTGGGGTATCATTCCTACCACTTTTTCACAAGGTTTACACTCCACTCCTACAGTTCCCGAATAAGTGAATGCCTTGATATTCTCATTGAAAAGAACATTCTGGATATTCACCGTATGAGTACCGCTGTTCACAGATTTCATGGCTAATTTGCATAATATACCCGTGCCCGTCAAACCAGTTGCAGAAGCAAAAGAGACTTTAATAAGATTGGCGGCAGCGTTGTTTTGCAATGAGACAGTAAAATCTCCAGCCTGAATATTTGATTTTATTCCTTGCAGATTGGTATTAAATGATAATTCAAAGCTACCGGAATAGATCTTGGTACCGGGAGCAATCTCTATACGGACTGGCAAATAAAAAGTATCCAGCAATTGCGTTCCACTGTTTACGATACTTAATTTCACTCCCCGTACATCAATGACACCGGTTGTATAATTAACATTTCCTTTGGCATCAGTGGCGAAAATCTTGGTTGTACCCGGAGATACAGCCGTAACTTTACCACTGGCATCTACCGAGGCTATTGATGCATCGGCACTGCCAAAGGTATAAGGTTTAGTTCCTCCCGAAGCCGACATCTGAACGTTTTCTCCCACAAACAGTTCCCTGCTGTCTGGATAGATATCAGGATAAGAAATTGAATTACTCTGAACATATCCATACTTAAATGTCATGGAAGGTTTTCCTTCGTTCAGCATACTGAACGAAGGAATATTTTCAAGGTAGGTATATCCCCCTCTTATGGAACGAAAACGAAGATAGAACATTGCCCCATTGCCTGTAAGCGGTTGTGTTCCGGCTCCGGCAATATAAATTTTTCCTGCTTTAGAACTATTGACCGTAGGAAGTCCCCAATTCTTTAATACGGTTCCTAGCGAATCAATTCCCAGATATTCTATATAGGCAGAATTATACGTAAAACCGAATTTATACGCATAAATTCCCTTTCCGGTAAGCAGCGAATCGGCATTAACAGCAATGGTAAAAGTATCCTTTTCAATGACTGTTGTGTTGGGGACACTAAATCCGACTGTTTGCGCAACGATTTTCTCCACTGGAAGCATACTGAACAATAGCATGCAGATGCAAGGGAAAATTGTGGATATTATATGCTTTTTCATTGTCGTAGTTGTTTAATTATTGAAACTCTAAATTTTTCCTGATAATCAAAATCAGTAAAAAGATTTTCATCTTCATTACCAGTTAATTACCAATTTCTTAGTGAAGTTTCTACTATCGACATTTACCTCTATCACATAAACGCCTTTTTGCGAATTACCCAAATCAGACAACGGAATTTGCATTACTTGTTTCCCTAAACCTATTTCTTTAAAATTCCGTAAAGCCAAAGTTCTACCCGAAACATCCAGAACACGGATATTCAGATCTTTAACCGACTGTTGAGTATAATATTCCACATTTATATTGTCAGCATCTACCCAAACATTTATCGGTTTATCTGCATTGACCGTTTCATAACCCGTGATAACTTCTGATCCGATACTTATGTTTGATGTACTAGATACAACAGGAGTTTCATTGGCTATTGCATTAATCAAATTAAAATTCGATTCTTTAATTTGTGAATTTTTTAATTGGAAAACCATGTAAATTGTATCTTGGTTCAATGCCAGATCATAAGCAGAAGCCATTGAAAGTGACAACGAGCCATTATCTGTTAGCGTGCTCTGAGCTAACGTTATATTAGGGTTCAGTTTGTCTGCATTAATACTAATCAGTTTAATATGCTCCGGATTGAAAGAATATTTCATTTCAAGAGATTTAATCTGATCTGCAGTAGTCAGCAAAACAGGGATAGTAAATTGTCCGCTCTTTTGAGTGGGTTGTATTTTTGCTAAAGCAATATCAGTCTGTAAATTGCTTTCGGGTACATTTCTGAGCATCATATTTGGACTAGGCATAAATACAGCAATCAGTCCAACGTTGTATTGCAATATCATGGATGCATCGTATGCAGTAATAGAACCATTTTTGCTGACATCAGCAACGTTCTGTTGTGCTGTATTTAATGTGATATTCGAAACAGTATGCTGCAAAATCAGAGATGCATCGTAAGGATTGATTGTGCCGTTTAAACTTACATCGCCAAGTTCGGCTTTAGCAAGTTGCGTTATAAAGGGGGTAAACGCTACATTATTCGATACACGTTCTCCTGTGCCGGAAGGATTGGAAGTATTTTTCGGTCCGGTGGCAGAGTTAAACCAGCAATTAGTGGCTGTAACCGTGTTACTTGCCGTTTTATTCCAAACTGCATATCCATAATTGGGATCTGTATCAATAAAATCGCAATTGGATATCACTGGCAACGAAGCATTGTTACTTATTATACCATGATAACCTTTATCAAACCTACAATTCCGAATGGTAGGCGATGCGTTATCTAACGTTACAGCTCCACGTGAATCGGGATAAGAAGCATATTTGATAATGCAGTTTTTCAATACGCAGTTATCATCAATTGACTCGTTATAAAAATAGATACCCTGCCAGGAATAGTTCCAGGGCAGATTGGCGTCATTATCATTATAAGTATCACCTCCGTAGAAATCATCCCGATCTGTCGTAAACACAATAACACTATCGGGTGTGCTACCACCGATTGCTATTATCCCGTTTTGCACATTCATATAACCATAATCCTGGAATTTAGACACTACACCCGGTTCTATAGTCAGTTTTGCTGCTGTACCAACAGTATAATGACTGAAAACATACGGAATATTGGTTATGCCAGCAAAATTACGTTTTGCTAAAGTGGCATCCTGGGTTAATGTTTCGTCGTTTACATGAATGGCTCTGCCAGTAGTGCCCGAGATGACATTTCCCGTTGCAGAGCTTGGATAAGTAAGCAAGGAGGTAGTAAATGGGAAACTTACATTATTAAATGTGCAATTATTGATTGCAGGTGCACTTGTTCCCACAAGTGAAATACCATCTCTTCCGAAGTTCTCAAACGTGCAGTTCTTGATAGTAGGTGAAGCATTATTTAATTGGATTGGAATTGTAGTAGAATAACGAAAAATGGCATGATCGATGGTGCTGGAATCATTCGCCGCATCGTAAAATATAAAATAGCCACCGTTGTTATAAGTAGTTCCAGCTCCATTTTGCTGTGAGTCTTTCGGATTACCATACACATCATCTTCCAAGGTGGTAAATACGACAGGCTTGTCTGCTGTGCCCTGAATATTTAATTTCCCGCTTATATTCCAACGTCCGCGACCTTTAAATGTAAGTCCGGCAGGGATCGTCAATTGGTCATTAACGGTCAATGCATCATCATTCCACATATAAGTAATGGGATTGTATCCTGCAAAGCTGCGTACAGGGACAGTTCCGCTTACTACTCCTTCTCTAAGTTTGATAGCAATATCTGCAACATTTGCAAGTTTATTGTTACCCGTAAAAGTAGGATTGGCAAACATATCCATATATATGGGTTCCCAGTTTATATTGTAAAATTCGCAATCTTTTATTTCCGGATTAGCACTACCAAAAATTGAGATTCCACATTGATAGGAAAAATTAATCTTCACTGAATCCAACAACACATGACAATCTGTTATCGCTATTGGAGACCGATAATAATAGGTGTCTCCGGAATATCTGATTTCACAGTTCCGCAGAATATTTTCCGTATCGCTTGCTGTGCCTGTAAACTCTAGCCCATACCAATCTGAATTAGCGGGTACTGACCCTGTACCATCATTATTAGTATCGCCCCAGGCTGAGTCATCCTTGATGGAAGTAAAAATAATCTTATCATTTTTTTGACCTATAGCTTTTACCGCCCCATTAATCAAGAATGCCCGTGCCCAACTTTGTTGTGACTTTATTATAACTCCCGGATTAATGGTTAAAACATTCCCTTCGTTAATAGTTACAGTGTGTGTAAGGATGTAAGGCAAATTAGTGTAGCCGGCAAAGTCCATCTTTTTTAGCGTGGGTGAATCGTCTTCCACACCATCCAGCTGAATACCGGTGTATCCCACATTGGTAATCGTGTTTCCTTGCAGGTTAGGTGTTCCCGTGCTCAGCCAATATCCGACAGGATATTGACTGATGTTTACAAAACTATTGTTTGTTACCTGAGCATTTCCTGTAAACCAAACTGCATTATATGAATTTTTAATCTCGCATTTGTTCACTATGTTGCTGTTCTTCACGTAAACAGCCCAGTTACTTGAATAATATCCGGCATAGTTAAATTTCCAGTTCTCTAGTTTTGAGAGTGCTGTGCTATAAAGCAATATTCTCCCTGCTGTACCTATACCTACAGTCTGTGTTCCATCGTTCTGAGAATCGGCTGGATTGCCATAGGCATCATCTGCAATGCTGGTAAAGATAATAGGTTCAGCAACAGTACCAATACCGGTAATGGTTCCGTTTCCTGTAATCTGCGAATATGGGTATCTGCATTTTATAACTATCCCCGGATCAATTACCAGCGAGGCTTTTTCAAGAATCGTACTATTATCATACAGACAGTAAGAAATATTGTTTAAACCAATGAAAGATATCTTTTTCAGACGGGCATCACCCGACACATCGGCAGCTCTTATTTTTATAGCACGTATCTCATTGTCATTAAACAGAATGGAATCATTAGTAAACTCCGGATTTGCATTCAAATCCATTATGATGTTACGTGCTTCCCCATTTGCTACCGTGGAAGGTCCAAACACACAATTGGAAATGGTTGGTTTGCTGATTCCTGTAATCAATAAATTATCGGCATTCCCTACAAACCGGCAACTGTCGATAACAGGCGATGCGTTCTCAATTTCCATTGCAGCATAATTTTCATAGTCGTATAGTGCATTCTTAAAAATACAATTTTTCATTATGCAGGCAGTATCAACGGAACTATTCAGGATATTCATCCCTGCCCAGTAACCAGCCGCCGGTGTTTTATCAAAAATAATGGGATTATCTTTTGTTCCAATAGCCTTCACTTTTCCGTGAATTTGTATTTCCGTATGAGCAATCTGCAGGTTTACCCCAGGATCAAGTCTCAACGTCCCGGTTTCACTAACCTGAATACTGTTGTCATTGTAATAAGGATATCCAAAATTCTTCAGATGAAAATCCTGCGTCACAGAGTAAAAATCGAGATCCACATAATTATATTCATTATCTGTGAAAACGATTCCTTTTCCGGGATTTATCACGCCATCCCCATAATAAGTTATCGGGAATCTTGTGTTCGAAATTCTGGTGCTATCAATGTTTAACGTACCCTGATTACTGATTCTGACTGTTTCGCTGAAATTATTCAAAATACAATTATGCAGCGTTAACTGACCTTTCCGCACATACAAATTGGAAGCATATTCAATCGTGCAATTATTTAAATTTACGCTTCCTATTTCATTATACCACTCATATGAGACATAAATACCGTCCCAAAAACCTTTTGTTACACCTGCATTGCCAGTAAATGTGGCTCCGTTAGCATTTAATGTTCCCAGAACATGGAGGTATCTTCCGGCATTAAAATTTACAACTACTCCCGGTTCAATAGTCAGGGTTACCCCACCTACTACTTCAATATTATTCACAATCACATACGGACTTTTATTAGCCGTAAATGTAGTGTTTGTGGTAATACTTGTTGTGACATCTGTTGCGCTGGCAGCCAACGAAACAAAGAAAGCGCAAACGATGAAAAATGTAGATTTTTTCATATGGCTTAATGTTTAATGGAATAATATGTTTTTGTTTCTAATTTCGTTATATACTTAGAGTAATATTTTAAGAAAGGAATAAACAGTGAATGGTGTAGCATGTGAAAAACACCAAATTAACACACAGACAGAATTTGATTGAGAATAGTTAATAGTGTAAAGACTAATTAAGCCACTATCCTTCTGGATAGTTACATTAAAGAACATTAATCGAGGATAAAACTCACCTACTCATAATGATTAATAGAGAAGTTTAAAATCCGAACTGCATTTTCAAACGAATTTTAAATTTGGCATTAACCGTAGCTGTCAGCAGAACAGTTAATCAGGTTCTATATATAAACAGAAAATAATCCTGTAATTAGGAAACAAAATAGATGATAGCTTGTTTATTGCATTTGTATAAAATAACCTTTCCTAAAGTTATCTAATTATAAAATTAATACTTATTGGAGGGTAGAGATAGTAGTTTATTCCAAGGTCTCTTAATCTCTGGAGAATGATTTTCATTGATTCGCCTATAATCTGAATTTATTCATGAACAAACGAATTTTATTGGTGAATAATTTATACAGGTAGATAGCAGAGTATTCTTCTGCTCATTTAATTTAATTTTATTAAATCAGAATTAAATACTTGTATATCAAATTTATTGATATATTTGTAACTAATCACCTTAATAAAGACCAAAAATTCCCAACTGCAACAAAAACAGTTCAGGTTGAAGAAAATCCAGAAAAAAACGATATATGAAAAAACTAACGGCAACATTCATTTTAGGCTTCACTCTTTTATTTAATCAATCCTATGCACAAGATTTCAAACAGGAGTTCAATGATCTTTTCTCTAAAAAAGACACCATAGGACAAAAACAGCTACTTGAGAAATGGGAAAAAGCAAAAAGTGACGATCCTGAATTATATATTGCTTACTACAACTATTATGTAGCTAAAAGTTCCAATGAAATAATTGCTTTGGGAAATAATCCTAAAGGAGAAAAAGTACTTCAGATTATGAGCAATGACTCTACAAAGAAAGAGCCAGCGGGTTATATCTATGGCGATACTTATTACAATACAGAGCTTCTAAACAAAGGCTTTAACATTTTAGATAAAGGAATAGAGAACTATCCTACTCGGCTTGATATGCGTTTTGGCAAAATTTATATGCTGGGAAAGATTGAGAATTACGCCAAATTTACAGAAGAGATTATTAAAACAATAGACTATTCTGCAGTAATTAAAAATCAGTGGATTTGGGAAGACAGCAAACCTATGGATGACCCTGAGAAGATTTTTTTGGGTTCTATACAAGATTATGTTCTCCAATTGTATAATACCGAAAACGATGCTTTATTAGACAATATGAAAATGATTGCACAAGCTGTACTTAAATACTATCCTAACCATATTGAGAGTTTATCAAACCTTTCCATTGTTTACCTTCTGAAAAAGGAATACGACAAAGCTTTGGAGCCATTATTAAAAGCGGAGAAAATAGATAATAAGGACTATATTGTATTAAACAATATCGCTCAGGCATACAAACTTAAAGGCGACAGCAAGAAAGCAATTGAATATTACGAGCTGACAATTAAATATGGTGACGATAGGGCTAAGGAACATGCTAAAGAAGAGATAGAGAAACTAAAAGCAAAATAATAGCTATGATATTCATTCAAAACTCAGTTTTAGAGGAATATTGAGGGATTAAATCAATATTAAATACTTGTATATTAAATTTATTATATATTTGCAACTAGTCATAACTTAATCTATAATGAATAACAACATTCAATTCAAAATATTTAAAGAATCGAACAAGTTTGTACTGACACCCAATATGGTGATTTATACTTCATTGGCTATATGTATTGCAACAGGATATATATCAGATAAATACCTGGGAGAAAGTCCTCTTGAATATTTCGCCACAATATTGGGGTTTGTAACTACTATTATAGGAGTAGTGATGTTGTTTACATCAATAACGACACGAGAAGCTTTAAGAGGCGAATTCTGTGGAGTTTTAGAGCTAGAAGAAGATTCTATTAAAATAAACTATAAAGACATAATGTTAAGCAATATTGAGAAAATCGATTTTCTGGTTTCTGATTATCAAGACAGGCTTATCAATACTTTTAAAGGAGATTTTAATCCGAAGCGATCAAACGGGGTTTATAATTACTGTAAAATTAGGTTTTCAAACGGCGAAACAATAGTTATTCAGTTTCAGCAATTATATAAAAATGATTTCCTGAGAACCCGGGATAATCTGATAGGTTATCATAAAAAAGGAAAGCTAACTTTTATGCGGCTAATTCATATTCTGAACATTGAGGGGTATAACAACATACAGGAGTTTAAAAAGGAGATTGCATAATGTAATCTACATCGTCGGCAATTAATTTCCCTTTCATCTTACGCTTTTACAACATCTATTTTCATAAGCTTACTGTTTTATGAATTCTATGAGATCATTAGTTGAAGAATTCAAACATACAAAACATTTGTATATTACACAAACAAGCTATGACTTATTTTCCAGAATAAACAAAAGTCCCTCAACAATTAAGCTGAGGGACTTTACAAAAGAATTTATCTGATTCTAAAATTCCGTGTTTACTTGGAAACAGCTTCCAGCTTCTTCATAATGGAGAAGATGAATGTGCCAGAGATTACGCAAAGTACAACCAGTACACCCCACATCATCCATAACTGTATGCCCCACAAGTGACCAATGATTGCCACGCAGTAGTTACCCACAGCGGTGGCAGCCAGCCAACCACCTTGCATTAATCCTTTGTATTTTGGAGGAGCTACACGAGAAACAAAGCTCAATCCCATTGGGCTAAGGAAAAGTTCGGCAATGGTAAGCATGAAGTAAGTTCCAATCAACATGTTTGGTGAAACTAAAACATCACTTACTCCACCGGTTGCCGCAATAGCATCTGGTGTAGGCAGACCTATAGAACCTACAGCCATAAAGATAAAGGCAAGGGCAGCAATAAACATACCCATACCAATTTTACGTGGTGCAGATGGTTCTTTTCCTTTACTGTTCAGCATTGAGAAGAATCCCACTGCGACCGGAGTCAAAATGACAATAAAGAATGGGTTGAACTGCTGAAAGATTTCAGGAGTAATATTAATTACTTCCGGCATGCCTGTATAGTAAGCATATGCTCCGGCTGCACCTATTACAAAAGCAACGGCACTTGCTATCTTTGCTCCCATTTTCTTTGCCTGAGTAAATCCAAAGATTCCGTAGAATGCAACAATCATCATTACCATGGCCGGCAAGCGGAATCCGATTCTGCCTAATCCTGTTACTGCACTGCTGGTATAGTCACGGGCAAACCATGTTAATGTTAATCCGTTCTGGTGGAATGCCATCCAGAAGAATATAACAACTGCAAACACCAGACATAAAGCAACAATACGTTGTTTGGTTTCTGCAGGAGTGAGTTCTTCCACGTGATTAGTCTGCCCGGAAGCCTTATCTGCTTTTTCCTGTTCGCGGGCAGTAACATCGGCATTCTTGTAATATTTACGGAAAGCAAGGAAGATGAACATGGAGATTATCAGAGAGATACAGGCTACAGCAAAGCCGTAATTGTATCCTTCGGATAACTTATCAATATAGTTGGTTCCAAAAGCTGAAAGATTAGCACTTGCTCCGGCGGTCTGTGCTTCGGCAAGTTGCTTGAAGTTCTGTAATCCTTCAGGAGTAATGGTTCCGTTTGCAAACTGATGTGCCAATGCCGGGATCTTTGCTTCATAAGTGAGACCAGCTTTTGACAGGAAATGGTTGTAAACAGCACCTGCAGCCGACGGAGCAAAGAATGCACCAATGTTGATACACATATAGAAGATGCTGAATGCCATGTCTCGCTTGGAATTGTATTTTGGATCGTCGTACAAATTACCTACCAATGCCTGCAGATTACCCTTAAAGCAACCTGTACCAATAGCGATTAATCCTAATGCACCAAACATCATTACCTTGGCCATGACGTTCACCCCAGTAGGAATGGCAAGCAACAGATAACCGATAAACATTACAACCACTCCCAGAATGATTGTCTTTCCATATCCCAGAAAACGGTCGGCAATAATACCGCCGAATAACGGAAGAAAATATACCAGAGCCAGGAAACTTGAGAAAATAAGGCTGGACGCATCTTTATCAAAACCAAATTTAGCCTGGATAAAGAGCACAAAAATAGCCAGCATGGTATAGTATCCAAAACGCTCACCCATATTTGCAAGCGCAAGAACAAATAATCCTTTGGGATGTCCTTTTAGCATATATAATTATTTAGAGGAATAAATGATTGATTATTTTTCAATACTAAGTAGTTCAACTTCAAAGATCAGTGTTGAAAATGGTTTGATAGGACCAGCTTCTCTGGAACCGTAAGCCAGCTCTTGAGGAATATAAAGAATCCATTTAGAACCAACAGGCATCATAGTCAAAGCTTCTGTCCATCCTTTGATTACCTGACCTGCTTCAAAAGTAGCTGGTTCGTTTCGTTTATAAGAACTGTCAAACTCTGTTCCGTCAAGCATAGTTCCTTTATAATGAACTTTCACTTTACTTTCTGCTTTAGGAACTTCACCTGTTCCTGCTGTTACAATTTTATATTGCAATCCACTAGGAGTAGTAATCACTCCCTCTTTGAGTTTGTTCTCAGCCATGAATTTTGCTCCGGCTAATTTGTTTGCTCCGTAAGTTTTTTCTAAAGAATTGTTTTTCAAAACTTCCATATTCTTTTGAGCATATTCCTGCGCCTGCTGCATTGTCATCTTTTGACCTTTTTCCAAAGTTCCTGCAATGAAACCAGCCATAAAGTTATCTACATCGATTGTTTTGGTTGAATCTGCACCAAACAATTCTTTATTGATACCTTTAATCATTTGGTTCTTGATTTGTTGCCCAATCTGAATTCCTGCAAAATAGGCGTTTTCTTTCTTGTCTAACTTCTTAGTACCTTCATTCAGTCCTTTAATAAAGTCCTTCATGAATGTGGTATCCACCTCTAATTTGTTGATTAAATAATTTTTCAGTCCCTGTGTTTGTGCCAGTCCTAAAGAATAAGCTATTGAATCGATCTGATTCTTCATTTCTCCAGGTTTTGCTTTTCTTGTTTGTGCATTCAAGTCCATTAAATTGCTTTGCAAGCAAAGTACGGCAACCAGTAATAGTAGTTTTTTCATTTCTCTTTTTTTATTGGATTTAATATGATTAATAAATTAATTATTCTTCTGTAAAAAGGGTGCAAACCTCTCCTCTTGCTTCCTTAACTATATCTCTGGGATCAACTTTGATCTGTAAACCTCTTTGGCCTGCACTCACATAGATATACGGGTATTGCAGACAAGTGTGATGAAAATAGGTAGGGAAATGTTTTTTCATACCAATAGGAGAACAAGCACCGCGGATATATCCTGTAGTAGGCAGCAGCTCCTTCATGGGAATCATATCACAGCTTTTATTTCCGGATACCTTTGCAGCCAGTTTCAGGTTAACCTCTTTCTCACCTGGAACCACACATACAAAATAACCGGTTTTATCGCCATGAAGCACCAGCGTTTTAAAAACATGATCTATGTTCTCTCCTAATTCTGCAGCCACATGTACAGCACTCAGATCGCTTTCATCCACTTCATAGGGAATCAGTTCATAAGCTATTTTTGCCTTATCCAGCAAACGTGCCGCATTTGTTTTATTTATTTTCATTGTTCTAATTCTTTCTTCAAAAACATTGGCGTATATCCTTTTGTACACAGAGCCACCTCTTCGGGAGTGCCACAGCAAAGAAGTTCTCCTCCCCCTTTTCCTCCTTCCGGTCCCATGTCAATGATATAATCAGCCATCTTTATCACATCCAGATTATGTTCAATTACAATAATACTATTTCCTTTATCTACCAGTTTGTTCAATACACCCATTAATACCCGGATATCCTCAAAATGGAGTCCGGTTGTTGGTTCATCAAGAATATACAATGTTTTCCCTGTATCTCGTTTGGCAAGCTCTGTAGCCAGTTTTACCCGCTGACTTTCTCCACCGGATAGTGTAGTAGAAGGTTGTCCCAATCTGATATATCCCAGGCCCACTTCCTCTAGCACTTTTATCTTGCTCAGTATCTGCGGAACGTTTTCAAAGAACTCTACAGCACGGCTGATCGTCATATCGAGCACATCGGCAATAGACTTCCCTTTAAAGCGCACTTCCAGTGTTTCGCGGTTATATCGTTTTCCATGACATACTTCACAGGGTACATAGACATCGGGAAGGAAATTCATTTCAATGGTTTTATATCCGTTACCAGAACAAGCTTCGCACCTTCCGCCGGATACATTGAATGAGAAACGTCCCGGTTTGTATCCCCTGATCTTTGCTTCAGGTAATCCTACAAACAAGGAGCGGATATCAGAAAAGACACCGGTATAGGTAGCTGGATTTGAACGAGGAGTCTTTCCCAAAGGAGACTGGTCCACATTTACAACCTTATCAATATTTTCTATGCCTTCTACTGAATCATAAGGCAACGGATCTTGCAATGAATTATAGAATTTCTGCGAAAGGATGGGCTGCAAAGTGTTATTAATCAATGAAGATTTTCCACTTCCTGATACACCTGTAACACAAATCAACTTGCCTAAAGGAAATTCAACGTCAACACCCTTCAGGTTATTTCCTCTGGCTCCTTTCAGAGTAAGAGTCAGACTGTTCCCTTCTCTTCTCTTTGAAGGTATCTCTATTTTCATCGTCCCATTCAGATAACGGGAAGTAAGTGTATTTGTCTTAAGCATCTCTTCCGGAGTTCCGGAGAAGACTACTTCTCCTCCCAGACGACCAGCCTTAGGTCCCATATCGACCACATAATCTGCTGCGAGCATCATATCTCTATCATGTTCCACCACAATAACTGAGTTACCCGAATCACGCAATGCCTTTAAGGAATTTATCAGTTTCATATTATCTCTTTGATGCAGTCCGATACTCGGTTCATCTAAGATGTATAACACATTCACCAGCTGAGATCCAATCTGAGTAGCCAAACGGATACGTTGACTTTCACCTCCTGATAAAGTAGCCGAAGCACGTTTAAGCGAAATATATTCCAATCCCACATCGAGCAGGAACTTCAGTCGGGTGCGGATCTCTTTCAGTATCTCAACAGCTATCTTTTTCTGTTTTTCGCTAAGGAACTCTTCCACAGTCATCAGCCATTCATAAAGTTCCGATATATCCATGGACGAGAGTTCATCAATATTCTTATCATGAATGCGGAAATGCAATGCTTCTTTATTCAGTTTTGCTCCCTTACATTCCGGACAGGCAGCTGTTACAGAAAACTGATCCGCCCATTTCTGAGCAGTGGCAGATGCATCCTTCTCCTGCATCATCATTATATACTTTACCACGCCCTCAAAGGTCATGAAATAATCTGAAGAGGATCCTATGAGGCTTCGGTCTATCTTTATTCTTTCATCTGATCCATTTAAAATTTCATCAATCGCATCTTCCGGAAGATCCTTGATCGGTGTTTTCAGTTTGGCGTCATACTTCTCAAGAATAGAGATTATCTGCCAGAATATCATAATGTTCCGATGTTTCCCAAGTGGAACAATACCACCTTCATAAATGGAGAGATTTTTATCGGGAATAATCTTATCGATATCAATCTTACTAACTACCCCAAGTCCTTTACATTTTGGGCATGCTCCCTGAGGAGAATTGAATGAGAAGTTATGTGGAGCCGGTTCGCGGTAAGACAATCCTGTAATGGGGCACATCAGTCGTTTACTATAATGGCGAACACTCAATGTCTGAGCATCCAGAATCATTATTAGTCCCTCTCCCTGCAACATGGCAGTAGTTACGCTTTGCTTCAATCGCTTGTCGTCTTTGTCTCCCACCACCATTTTATCGATAACTACTTCAATATCGTGATTTTTGTAGCGGTCGAGCTTCATGCCATGCATAATCTCTTTGATATCACCGTCAACCCGAACATGCAGATAGCCTTTTTTACGGATTTGCTCAAAAAGTTCTTTGTAATGCCCTTTTCTGGATTTAACCAGCGGAGCAAGCATGTAGATTCTTTTTCCTTTATAATCATTCAGAATCAGATTCAGAATCTGTTCTTCGGTATACTTCACCATCTTTTCCCCTGAAAGATAAGAATATGCTTCTCCTGCCCTTGCATAAAGCAAACGAAGATAATCGTAGATTTCCGTGGTAGTTCCCACCGTAGAACGGGGATTCTTGTTCGTGGTCTTTTGCTCAATGGAAATAACAGGGCTTAGTCCGGTGATCTTATCAACATCCGGACGCTCCATATTCCCTAGAAAGTTTCGTGCATAAGTAGAAAAAGTCTCAATATACCTTCGTTGCCCTTCCGCAAATATAGTATCAAACGCTAATGAAGATTTACCACTTCCGCTTAATCCGGTTATTACCGTAAGGCTGTTACGAGGTATATTTACATCTATATTTTTTAAATTATGCACGCGCGCACCGTACACACTTACTTGATCTTTTTTTTCAGTCATATTCCTTGATTATTCTCCTGTTTTTCCACCAGTAGTAGTGCTACCGCTGAAACCGCGTAGAATATTAATATCTCCTTTGTGATTATACTTAATTCCATCAGATCCAACTGCTTTGACAACGATAAAGTAAACACCGTCTTTTACAGCTTTCCCGTGGTATGTCCCATCCCATCCTCCATCAGGGTCGTCCCATTTATATAGTTCCTGTCCCCATCGGTTAAATACATAAGCATTAAACTTTACCAACGATTTATGATTAACCTTAAATACATCATTCACTCCATCACCATTAGGCGAAAACGCATTGGGAACCTTTAATTCCGATTCACTGATCACCACGGAAAAAGCATCAGATTCGTACGTTACATTGGTTTCGGTATCTGTTATATAAAGCTTTATATAAGTGGTTCCCGATGTAGTGAAAGTGTAAGTAACACTTTCCTCAAAACGGCTAAACAAAACAGTTGAAAAATCTGCATTTTCTGAGAATTTCCACTCATAACGCAATGTTGATGAAGCATCTGTTACATTTGAAGTGAATTCTACTTCCATAGGGGCAGATCCGGTAAACTGTTCTCCGGGATTTATAGAATCCCCCTCTACAGTTTTACCGTTTTCAGAAAGTTGCCGGGCAATGGGATTAGCTATTATCTCCTTCGCCTGTGCCTTCAAAGCTGTGGAAAAGAGAAATAAAATAAAACAAAGCAAAGCCAACTGGCAACTCGTTCTAACAGAAGAGCTATTTATACTACTATCTTTTTGAATCATAGAAACTATCATATCATTTCTCTCGATAAGGGATTATTTATACCTAACGGGATATTTGCAAAATTAATGTTTCCCGCTGAATTATTTAATAAAAAAAACGAATATTATTTTCTTAACTCATTATATAATGTGAATATAATAGATTTTTGTACCTTTGTTTCTCCTTTCAGATTTAAAATAAAAATGAGATTTAAACAAATGAATTTACTTAAATCATTGTGCGTAGCTTTACTGTTTGCAGGCTTTTCCTGCTTCCCGGCAACAGCACAGGAAAATAATTCTTATTTTCTTCATACAATTGAAAAGGGACAAAGTTTGTATTCTATCGCCAGCACATATAATGTTTCCACAATAGACATTATCAAATTAAATCCGGGATGCGATCAAAAGATATATACCGGACAAAAACTTCGTATTCCACAAAATAAAGCAAAGAAACAATCCAGACTATTTCATACAATACAAAGCGAAGAGACTCTTTATGGACTGACCGTAAAATATAATGTATCTGCAAAGGATATTTGCGATGCTAACCCAGGTCTAAGCACAGACAATTTTAAAGCAGGTCAGGTTATTATCATTCCAGAAAATATAACAGCAATAGAGAAGGAAGAAAAAGCAAAAATAGCCAAAGCCCAATCATCCATACAACCGGCAGTAAAATCCAATTGCAAGGATATTTATCGGGTAAAAAGGAAAGAAACCATTTTTAGCATTTGTAAGCAGCACGGTATTACTCAGGAAGAGCTGATTGCTGCAAACCCTGAATTAAAAGACGGAATAAAAAAGGGAAAACTTATATGTATCCCCTATCCTGCACCCGTTGCAGATAAAAAAGAGATAAAAGAGATTCCAAATGATGCAGAATTATTCAATACAAGCAAAACAAAGGAAAAGAAACTATCCACGGTGAAAGCTGCCATCATCCTACCTTTTATGCTGAATGGTGGAGGGAAAGCCGAATCAATGCGTATGGTTGAGTTTTACGAAGGATTTCTTCTGGCAGTGGACAGTTTAAAAAGGGCCGGAACTTCTTTGGAGCTTTATACATACGATTCAGGAGACGCACATACTTCTATTAATTCCATTTTAGATAAAGAAGAATTAAAGGACATGAATATTATTTTCGGTCCATTGCATAGCAGTCATATAAAGCCGCTATCTGCATTTGCAAAAAAGAATAATATTAAGCTCGTTATTCCTTTTAGTTCAAAAGACAATCAGGTGTTCAATAATCCTGATGTTTTTCAGATAAATACTCCTCAATCCTATTTGTATTCTGAAGTATATGAACATTTCCTGCGTAAATTCACCTCTGCAAATGTAATATTCCTGGATGCCGATGATAGTGATGGAGAAAAGAAAGAATTTATCCAGGGCTTTCAGCACGAACTTAGTAGCCAAAATATACCTTTCAGGATTGTAAAAGCCACAGCGAATGTTTCGATTCTTAAAGCAGCACTTAGCACGGTTAAAGAAAATATTTTTATCCCGACCTCAGGTTCTAATATCACATTGATAAAATGTTTACCTCATTTACAAACACTGGCAAGAGAGAATCCCGAGCTCAAAATACATCTGTTTGGCTACCCCGAATGGCAAACATATACAAAAGATCATTTGGCTGAGTTTTATGCATTGGATACCTATTTTTACTCATCCTTTTACACTAATAACTTATTGCCAGAAGCTGTTAAGTTTATTTCTTCTTACCGTAAATGGTATAGCAAAGATATGATCAATACTTACCCCAAATATGGAATGCTGGGATTTGATATGGGATATTTCTTTCTGAATGCACTCTCAAAATATGGTACCGGATTTGAAAAACATCTATCTCAGATAGGTCCCATTCATCCAATTCAAACTGGATTCAAGTTTGAACGAGTAAACAATTGGGGAGGGTTTATCAATAAAAAGATATTCTTCGTAAACTTCTCAAAAAACTATGAATTAATTAAATTTGATTTCGAATAACTCATGAACAAATATTTTTTATTACTGCTATTAGTAGGGTTTTCAATTCCCGTTGCTGCTCAATTAGGTGAACAAAGAAACAATTTCTCCATTGGCGTTAATGCCGGAGTTAACTATAACAACGTATCTTTTACTCCGTCCATCAAACAAAATGGATATATGGCTTACGCCGGCGGATTTACCGCTCGTTATATCTCGGAAAAGTATTTTGCCATGATATGTGGAGCACAGTTGGAATTGAACTACTCTCAACGAGGATGGGAAGAAAAGATTGAAGATAATTCAAATACCTATAGCCGGTCGATGAACTATCTTGAGATTCCGTTTCTTGCTCACCTGGCTTTTGGAAAAGATAAGGGTACACAGTTTTTTATAAATATGGGACCACAAATAGCTTTTCTTTTAAATGAGAAAGAGAAATTCAGTACTGATTGGGATGCTAGTAACCGAACTAACGGCGTTAATTACCAATACGGAAAGATGGCTGATAACAAATTTGATTATGGCATTATAGGGGGAGCAGGTCTTGATTTAAATACAGGTATCGGACATTTTCTTTTGGAGGGACGTTACTTCTTTGGACTGGCCGATTTCTACACGAACAACAAAGCTAATACTAATAATTTTGAGAAGTCATCAAACAATACAGTTTCGGTGAGATTAACTTATCTATTTGATATATCAAAATAAAGCGAAACAATAATCTAAAAAATACAAAAAGAGATCTCCTATTTAATAAGAGATCTCTTTTTGTATTTTCTGGAAGCGACATAAATCCGCTAAAAGTAAAATCTATTATCTGATTCAATCAGCAGTATTCTACCCCTTCATAATTATTAAAACTTCTGAAGTAAAATCTATTATCTGATCCGATCAGCAGCCTTAACTTTTTCTTCATCTTTGCGTATCGCACGAATAGCCAGGTAATTAAGTATCATGGCAATCAATGGCAAACAAAGACCGAAAGAAATTTGAAACGAAGCCTGAGTACGACCTTTTGTCAAAAGTATAAATAGAAGGAACACAATGTAGTACCCAGCCATAATAAGCATATTAAAAATGCCCATTCTAATTTGTAGTTTTCTGTTTTTAAACAAGAAAATAGTAGCAAAAGAGACCAGGGCGCCTAAAATAAGTAATGAAAGCTGTCCCCAAGGAATATAGTTTAATCCGGCACTCGGAAGATTCACATTCAATGGAGAAAAAGGATAAAGAGCCCCATTACTATCAAGAAAAGAGCCAACCGGTATAAAAATATTTGCAGTCAGCAAAGCTGTTACAAGCAATAAAAAAACACTTTGAATGCGTTGTATCATAATCGTTTAAATTCGGTTATTAATTAAAAAAAAGCCGCTTCAGTAAAGAAACGGCTTTATCTGAAGTATTATTGTAATTTATCTTTTTCCTTAGCTGGATTTCTATAATAAATTTTATTTTCCAGATATTCCTGTGCAGCAATTAAGTCTGGTTTAGGCAGTTTTTCGTAATAACGAGAGATTTCAATCTGCTCTCTATTTTCAAATACTTCCTCCATATTATCTGTATATGAAGCAAACTCCTGCAATTTCTTTGCCAGATCGTTCTTAATTTCTACGCTAATCTGATTTGCACGTTTACCGATAATTGAAACCGTTTCATAAACATTACCAGTATCGGAACATAGATCCATCATGTCACGTGTAATGGTATTAGCCGGAGCATTTGTTTTTTTGTAATCCATAATTCTATTTGTGTAATTATTCTTTAATTTTCTTACTTGATTCTTTAAATATTTTTTCTACCTCCTTAGAGTATTTACTTTCAGGGAATTCATTTTTGAAAGCGTAATATTCATCTACAGCTTCTCTAAAACGATCACCTTGTTTTTCCTCAATACTCTGTGTTGCCATTTCATATTTTGAACGTAACACCAGAATAGAAAGTTCTTCGCGCAACTTGGCATAAGGATAATCCTTTAAAGCATTTTGTGCTGTGATTACACATGACTGATAATTATTACCCATATAATTACCCAAATCATAATATAACTTAGCTGCCAGGTATTCTTTAAGCACCAGTTTATCCTGCAAAGCGAAAATCATATCCTGAGCCTCCTGCTTTTTGGAACTTTGCGGGAAATATTCCATGAACATCTGCAATTCCTGAATGGCTTTATAAGTTCCCGACTGGTCTAATCTTGCTTCCGGAGTATCCAGATACAATGATTTTCCACTGTGGAAACGTGCCAATTCAACAAATGTACCACGAGGATAAGTATTGTAATAAGTCGAAAAATAATGGGAAGCAGTTGAGAAATCCTGCTGATTATAATAACTCATTGCAAGCATATACAAAGATTCTTCTGCTTTATCAGTTCCTTTTAACTGTATAAGCATATCCTCTAGCAATGTGGCAGATTTTGAGTATTTGCCTTTAGCGAAATAGTTCTTGGCTGCCTCATACTTGTACTCATAATCAGTACTTTTCAATAATTTATTATATTCTCCACAAGAAGAGAGAGCACCTGCTATGAGTAATGTAAGGATGATATTTCTTTTCATTTCGTTCAAAATAATGCGCAAAGTTACAGAATCCCATTGAATTATACAATTATTCAATGTTTTTTAATACTAAAAATAATGATTACAAACTTAACAGACCTTATCAGAGTTTATATAAATCGCTTGCAGCCAAAAGATCAACCTTTTTTTCTGTCAGAACCTTGATACAGGTTTCCATATCAGTAGGCCGGATAATTACATTGGCTGAATCATTATTTGCAAATGAATACATATATTCGATAAAGACTCCGGCTTCAGACAAGTAAGTAAGAACTTTAGCCAAAGCCCCCGGCACATTAGGACAATTAATTCCTACCACATCTGTGATATTTACAGCGAAATGATTCTCTTTAAGTACTCTATACGCTTTATCCGGATCAGAAACAATTCCACGAAGAATACCAAAATCTGCATTTTCGGCAATACACAACGCTGAAAGATTAATGCCTTCTCTTGCCAGTACTTCTGTCACTTCTGTGAGTCTTCCGGATTTATTTTCCAGAAATATGGATAATTGTTTTGCTACCATAACATTAAGATTTACAATATATTAATTATGAATAGATTCATTATAGGATTAATTACAGTTTTCTGTTATCAATCACTCGTTTGGCCTTACCCACACTTCGTTCAATACTACGTGGTTCCACCAGTTTAACATCGACTCCCAGTCCAAGAACACTCTGCAAACGAGACGTTATTTTCTTCTTCAATGCAAGCATCTTATTAATCTCATCGGAATAAAACTCAGGACGCACTTCGACCTTCAACTCCATTCTGTCGGTATTGTTCACACGATCTACAGTTAACAGATAATGAGGTTCAAATTCGGGTAATTCCAGTATAACTGACTCTATTTGTGTAGGGAATACATTCACACCGCGAATAATAAGCATATCATCACTTCTTCCCAGAATACGATCCATACGTACCAATGTACGACCACATTCACACTTTTCATAATGAAGGGCAGTGAGGTCCTTAGTGCGGTAACGCAAGAGCGGCATACCTTCTTTGGTTAAATGAGTAAAGACCAATTCTCCCGGTCGGCCAGCTTCAACAGGCTCAAGCGTGTTAGGATCAACTATTTCGGGGAAGAAATGATCTTCGTTAAGGTGAGTACCATTCTGTTGCTCGCATTCAAAGCCCACTCCGGGACCTGATATTTCACTTAATCCATATATATCGTAAGCCCTTATTCCCAGTTTTTCTTCAATTTCCTTACGCATACTTTCTGTCCAGGGTTCTGCACCAAAAGCACCTGCTTTAAGCTTGAAGTCTTCTCTAGGAATACCTGAATCTTTAATTGCATCGGCTATAAAGAGAGCGTATGAAGGAGTGCAACATAACATCGTGGTTCCAAAATCGTGCATCAGCTGAATTTGCTTATCCGTGTTTCCACTAGACATAGGAATAACGGAAGCTCCAATGTTTTCAGCACCATAATGTGCACCAAGTCCACCTGTAAAAAGTCCGTAACCGTAAGATATCTGGAAAACATCTTTTTTATCAGCTCCATAAGCTGTAAAACAGCGGGAAAGACATTCTGTCCATAAAGACAAGTCCTTGCGCGTATAACCTACAACGGTAGGTTTTCCGGTTGTACCGGATGATCCGTGAATTCTTACAATCTGTGACATAGGTACTGCACAAAGTCCGAACGGATAATTGTCCCGCAAATCTGTTTTTGTTGTAAACGGCAGTTTAGTAATATCTTCTATACCATTAATATCATCGGGAGTAATACCCAATTCCTGCATTTTTTTTCGGTAGAAAGGTGTGTTGTAATATACATACTCCACCATTTTTTTCAATCTGATGCTCTGAATTTTGCGAAGTTCTTCGCGATTCATGCATTCGATACTTTCGTTCCAAATCATCTTTTTACGCTATGTTTTTATAGTTTTGTATCTCATTTTGCGATAAACTGATGCAAAGTAACGAAATAAATTGGAAAAACTATTATTTGTGATAAGATAATTAAAACACGTCGATGAATCAGAAAATTCTATCGACGACTCATTAAACAATCTTCCGGTTATATTTTTATTTTATTGGAGAATTATCATAGAATTCCTGTACAAAAGAAAACAATCTTTTGTACAAAACAATGCATTCTTTTGTACAGAAGAATGTATTGTTCTGTACAAGATAAAATTAATTATTCAGCAATAACTAAAAAGCGTTCAGCTTAAAACTTTAAAATAACATCTATAAGCCTCCTTTTCTATAACAAAATGTGTAACTTTACGGTCTTTAATGAACAAAGCAAAATGGATTTTGAACTAACATCAGACTATCAACCTACGGGAGATCAACCGGAAGCTATTGCTCAGCTAACCGAAGGTCTTGTAAGCGGACTTCCTGCGCAGACACTTCTCGGAGTAACCGGATCGGGGAAAACGTTTACTGTTGCCAATGTTATTAAGAACGTAAACAGACCTACCCTGATATTGAGTCATAACAAGACTCTGGCGGCTCAGCTTTATGGCGAATTCAAAAGCTTTTTTCCAAATAATGCAGTGGAATACTACGTCTCCTATTACGACTATTATCAGCCTGAAGCTTACCTTCCAAGCAGTGATACGTATATCGAAAAAGATTTAGCAATTAACGATGAGATCGATAAACTGAGACTGGCCGCCACTTCTGCTTTACTTTCAGGGCGTAAAGATGTGATTGTGATCTCCTCCGTTTCCTGTATTTATGGTATGGGAAACCCTTCGGACTTCTATAATAACGTAATCGATATAGAAGCTGGACGGGCCATTAACAGAAATGTTTTTCTTCGCCGGTTGGTAGACAGTCTTTATTCGCGTAATGACGTGGAACTGAACCGTGGTAATTTCCGCGTGAAGGGCGATACGGTCGACATATTCCTTGCTTATTCTGACCATATATTAAGGGTGATTTTCTGGGGAGACGAGATAGATTCCATAGAAGAAGTTGATCCGCTGTCGGGGCTAAAGATTGCATCCTATGACGCTTATAAAATATATCCGGCTAATCTTTTTATGACTACCAAGGAAAGCACGCTTGGAGCCATTCATCAGATAGAGGATGACCTCACCCAGCAGGTAAAATTCTTCGAATCAATAGGAAAGCCTTATGAGGCAAAGCGTATTTATGAACGGGTTACTTACGATATGGAAATGATCCGTGAACTGGGTCATTGTTCAGGTATTGAGAATTATTCCCGTTACTTCGACGGCAGAGAACCGGGTACTCGTCCTTACTGTTTGCTGGATTTCTTTCCGGAGGATTTTCTTATTGTGATAGATGAGAGTCACGTGAGCGTTCCTCAGATCAGAGCCATGTATGGAGGCGACCGCGCCCGCAAAACAAACCTTGTGGAATATGGGTTCCGCCTCCCCGCAGCTATGGATAACCGCCCGCTGAAGTTCGAAGAGTTTGAATCTCTGGCTAAACAAGTTATCTATGTCAGCGCTACGCCTGCCGACTATGAATTGGTAAAGAGTGAAGGAATCGTGGTTGAACAGGTAATCAGACCTACCGGACTTCTTGATCCTGTTATACAGGTAAGACCAAGTATGAATCAGATCGATGATTTGATGGAAGAGATTCAACAGACGATAGAGAAAGAAGAACGGGTTCTTATCACTACGCTGACCAAACGAATGGCAGAAGAGCTAACAGATTATCTGTTGGGTAATGGCGTTAAATGTAATTATATTCACAGCGATGTAGATACTATGGATCGTGTGAAGATTATGGAAGATCTTCGTACCGGCATATACGACGTACTTATCGGGGTGAACCTTCTTCGTGAAGGGCTCGACCTTCCGGAAGTTTCTCTAGTAGCTATTCTTGATGCAGACAAGGAAGGCTTCCTCCGCTCCCACCGATCGCTTACTCAAACAGCAGGACGTGCTGCCCGAAACGTGAACGGGCGGGTAATTATGTATGCCGATAAGATTACGGATAGTATGCGGAAAACAATCGACGAGACAAACCGTCGCCGTGAAAAGCAGTTGGCTTACAACGAAGCCAATGGCATTGTTCCACAGCAGATTAAAAAAGCGCTCAAGATGTCTGTATTTGGTGGTGGAGAAGAGAAGGAATTCACCAAAGTTCCGAAAGCATACGTGGAACCAACAGGTACCAATGTGGCTGCCGACCCTATTGTTCAGTACATGAATAAGTCTCAACTGGAAAAGAATATCGAGAAAACAAAGAAGCAAATGCGCGAGGCTGCCAAGAAGCTCGAGTTCCTTGAAGCTGCTCAGTATAGGGATGAGCTGATAAAGCTGGAAGATTTGCTGAAAGAGAAGTTTCCGGCATAGAAACAATTGAAAGAAATAGTGCACCACGAGCAGTGGTAATAAAAAAAGAGCCATCAAGGAATTATTTCCCGATGACTCTTTTCAAGTTTAATATTTAAAATTCCACAAGAATTCTGAATACTTTTCCAGGGTTTGCAGCCCATTCTTCCATTGCACTCAGTGCATTTTCGGGAGTTACAATCTTAGAAATCAATTCGTCCTTAGGACAAGTTCCTTGTTGCAGGTATTTAGCAACAGCACGGAAGTCGGCAGGCATAGCGTTACGTGAGCCACGAATATCAAGCTCCTTCTGAACAAAGTATTTTGTCTGGAAAGAAACTTCACTCTTAGCGTAACCAATGCAAACCACACGACCAGTAAATGCCACTTCATCAACAGCACATCTGTAAGTAAAAGGACTACCTACCGCTTCAATCACTACATCCGGTCCAAGACCACCTGTAAGTTCAAGAAGACGTTCGTGAAGGTTTTCTGTTCCTGAGTTGATACCGTAAGCTGCACCTACTTGTTTTGCCAAAGCAAGCTTTTCATCGTCAAGGTCAACAGCAATCACTGTTGCTCCACGTAATGAAGCTCTCACGATAGCACCCATACCAATCATTCCACAGCCAATAACCATCACAACATCGATGTCAGTTAACTGAGCACGAGACACTGCATGGAAACCTACGCTCATTGGTTCAATAAGTGCGCAGTCTCTTGGAGTAGTATCTGCAGCAGGAATTACTTTGGACCATGGAAGGGCAAGATACTCTCCCATTGCACCATTACGCTGAACACCAAATGTTTCGTTGTGTTCGCAGGCGTTTACTCTTCCGTTACGGCAAGAAGCACACTTACCGCAGTTTGTGTAAGGATTTACAGTTACACTCATTCCAACTTCAAATCCGGCCGGAACATCCTTACCTATGCTTTCTATTACCGCACCCACTTCATGACCCGGGATAATAGGAAGTTTAACCATAGGGTTCTTACCTAAAAAAGTATTTAAGTCGGAACCGCAGAAACCTACGTACTTAATTTTAATCAAGATCTCGTCATCTTTCATGACTGGTTTGTTCACTTCCACCACCTTTAGTTCTCCGGGGGCTGTAATCTGAATCGCTTTCATAATCTATTTTAATTTAAAAAACTCTTATTTAATCAATAACTTTATATCCTTTCCAGCCGTAATAAGCACAGAAAAGGAAGCATACTAACGGAATAACATACGCAACATGGTATATGTTTGAGTTAAGCTGCATAACGTATGCTGTAAACTGTGGCAAACAAGCGTTACCAACAATGGCCATTACCAAAAAGGCTGAACCACTCTTTGTGTTTGAGCCTAAATCTTTAAGCGCCAATGAGAATTGTGTTGGGTAAATAATTGACATAAAGAAAGATATGGCCAACATTGCATAAAGACCAATCATTCCTCCGTAGCACATAATCACTACGCATAGGCATACATTTACAAGCGCATATACGGTAAGCATGTTTTGCGGACGGAATCTTGCCATCAGGAATGTACCAATCCATCTACCGCTAAGGAAACACAACATGTACAATCCGAAGAATGTTGTAGCTTGTCCTTCCGGTATTCCAGCGTATGTACAGCAATACACAAGGAACAGACTATTAATAGCTGTCTGTCCGCCATTGTAAAAGAACTGAGCAATAACTCCCCAACGAAGATGCGAACGCTTTAAAACGCCAAAATCGATCAGTTTACCGGTTTTTGTTTCGCCTTCCACACTGTTTCCTTCTTTAATTTTAGGTAAGTGAGAGAATACGAAAACAACAGCAATAATAATCAGTGCAGCAGCCAGAATAAGATAAGGCAATTTCATTGCATCAGTCTCAGTCTGAATATAACCTTCCCATCCGCCTACATAATCAGTAGGAAGAGATTCGCGGGTGTAATGATTTCCACTCAACACCAGTTTACTAAGAAACATGGCAGAGATAAAAGCACCCAAACCGTTGAATGACTGAGCCAGGTTCAATCGTCTGGAAGCTGTGGCCGGATTTCCCAACGCTGTAACGTAAGGATTGGCAGCTGTCTCAAGAAAACACATACCAGTGGCGATAATAAAGAAAATGGTAAGATATGCCCAATATTCCTTGATTATGGCAGCCGGGAAGAAAAGCAATCCTCCGAATGCAGCCAGCATAAGCCCCAGAATAATACCCGACTTATAGCTATACTTTTTCATAAACATAGCAATAGGTATAGGGAAGATGAAGTAAGCAAGCCAGTAAGCTGTTTCAGTAAATGAAGCCTGAAACGTACTCAACTCGCAAGTCTTCATCAGCTGACGGATCATGGTTGGCAAAAGATTACTACTGATAGCCCAAAGAAAGAATAAACTAAAGATTAGGGCTAAAGGCAGCGCACTATTTTTTTTATCTAATTTCATAATTTACTTAATTGTGTTTTTCTATTCAGACATGTTTTTAATGTAAGGCAAATCAATCAGTTCCTTGAATCCATAGAACTTCTCGGCATTCTTTCCAAGGAAAAGAGCCTTTTCGTGGGCAGACAGTTCATTCGATTTCAGAACAAAATCGTAAGACATCTTATAAGTGATGGCTGTAATGGTGCGAGGATAATCCGATCCCCACATCAATTTTTCCATTCCTACAAGATCAGCTGCTTCCTTAATAGCCTTCACTGCTCCATTGAAAGGATAGAACTCGTCATTAAAAAGCCAGGTTATACCACCCGATTCAATCATTACGTTCGGATATCGTGCAAGTTTAACCTGCTCCAACCAATCGGGCATGGTAACCATTGCAAAGTGTCCGATAGCTATTTTCAGATTAGGGCATTCCTTTATCACCTCTTCCAGTTCTCCGGTTTGTATTGCACCGTCGGCCAAATCAATTGATAACATCACGCCATTGTCTTCCATATAGTGGAACATCTGCATCATCTCTTCACAGTTGAGGTATACTCTACCCTCTTTCAGAAGTAGTCTTTGTGCCGGAATCTTTATCGCCTTGAAACCTGCAGCAATAAGTTCTTTTGCCTGAGCAAAATATCCCGGGCGACGGAACTCGCACATACCGCAAACAAAGAATCTGCTGGGGTACTTTTGCATTACCTCCAGCAGGTAATCGTTTTGTATACCATCGATATACTCCTGCGTTACGACAGCAGCCGACACCTGAGCGTAATCCATATTAGAAAGGAATACCTCGGCACTGTTTTTACCGTCTATCATAAACGGAGGAACCATCTGGCGGACTCCATCCATAAAGAATGAACGTCCGTTTTCCATGCTATAGATGGGCAATCCGTTGACCAAAGTATCCTGTTTCAGCCACAGATGACTGTGAGCGTCTATTATTTTATAATCTAATTTAAAATCCATAATCCTTTGAAGGCTTAAGAATTAGACCAGCTTACACGTTTCTGATCGCCAATGATATCCTGCACTTCTTCTACCAGTTTCCAGTCGATAGGTTCGTTTACGAATTCTATATTCTTAAGAACATTATCAGGATTAGCAGAACTGAACAATGTACTTGCAATACGAGGATTGCTTACTGAGTATTGAATAGCAAGCTTTTCGATTGGATAGTTTTTTGATTCGCAATGTTGAGCAGCCTTAGCACAAGCCTCAACTAAAGAAGCAGGAGCCGGATGCCATGCAGGTACGCCACGTTTTGAAAGTAATCCCATTGAAAGTGGAGAAGCGTTGATTACACCTACGTTCTTTGATTCAAAGTAATCAAGGAAATCAGCCAGTTTATCATCGTTAAGGCAATAGTGGCAGAAGTTAAGAACACTTTCTACTGTTCCTTCAGGTACACGGTCGATCACCCACTTAAGGTTTTCCAACTGAAGATCGGTGATACCCACATGTTTTACTATTCCTTTTTCACGTAATTCTACTAAAGCAGGAAGTGTTTCGTTAATCACCTGATTCATATCAGAGAATTCAATATCGTGAACGTTGATCAAATCAATATAATCAATGTGAAGACGTTCCAAACTCTCATAAACACTTTCAGTAGCTTTCTTTCCGGAATAATCCCATAAGTTTACGCCATCTTTACCATAACGACCCACCTTTGTAGAAAGGTAATAGTCAGCACGGTTCATATCTTTTAATGCTTTTCCTAAAACAGTTTCAGCTTTATAGTGACCGTAATAAGGAGATACATCGATGAAATTCAATCCGTTTTCTACAGCTGTAAATACAGCTTTAACACCTTCGGCTTCGCGAATATCGTGAAACACACCACCTAGAGACGAAGCTCCAAAACTAAGACTGGAAACTTTCATTCCGGTCTTTCCTATTTCCTTGTAATCCATGGTTTTAATTTATAAAGTTTATTTTGAATCAAAAATAGATGTTTATTGATGATGTGTATAAGCTTTGTTATTAAAAAGCAACGCAAAGCTTTGCGTAAAGCTAATATTTAGTAAATTTGAAGCCGGATTTAATTAATGGTATTCAAATATAAGCACGGTAATGAGTTCAGCAAACAAGAAGAAGCACGTATCACTCAAGCAATTAGCAGAAGAGCTGGGTGTTTCTATATCAACAGTATCGAGAGCACTGAAAGGCAGTCCTGAGATTAGTCAGGAGATGATTGACCGTGTGAAGGCTTTAGCCAAAGAGATGAACTACCGTCCAAACCCATTTGCCATTAGTTTATTGAAAGATACTCCACGAATTATCGGCATTATTGTGCCCGATATTGTGACTCACTTCTACTCTTCCATTATCAGCGGAATAGAAGATGTGGCTACTCAGAACGGTTATTTTGCCATTATTACCTCCTCGTATGAGCAATACGAGCGTGAAAAGCAATGCGTAGATCATCTTATTAATATCAGGGTTGAGGGAATAATAGCCTGTCTGTCTCAGGAAACAAAGAACTTCAGCCATTTTGAGGACCTGGCAAATGCCAATATTCCAATTATCCTTTTCGACAGAGTGTGTCTCACGGACATGTTCTCGTCAGTTGTTGCCGACAACAGCGAATCTGCCCGGCAGGTAACTCTGCATTTACTGAATAACGGATCCAGACGCATTGGATTCATTGGAGGTTCCAATCATCTGGATATTGTAAAACAACGAAAACATGGTTACTTGGAAGCGCTAAGAGAAAAAGGGATCTCGATTGAAAGAGAGCTGGTGGTCTGCGAAAAGATGACTTACGATGAAGGAATGGAGGCTACAAAGAAACTACTCTGCCTCCCTAATCCACCCGATGCCATTGTAGCCATGAACGACACGCTTGCATTTGCTGCCATGAAAGAGATAAAACAACGCGGACTTAGAATTCCGTACGATGTAGCATTAGTGGGATATACAGACGAAATGCACGCCTGCTATGTGGAGCCAAACCTTACAGCCGTTACTCACCAGACCTATAAAATGGGGGAAGCTGCGTGTAACTTACTACTCAATCAATTAAAAAATGGAGAGGAAATTAAGCAGGTTGTAATCCCTACGCAACTGCAAATTAGAGATTCTTCAATAAAAATTCAATAAACTCTCATTCGTAGAGAAAATAACGTATATTGAAGATATTATATCTCAAGAAAAATAATCTGTATAAGAATACATTTTAAGATTAAAGACTTATTCTTGCAAAATTGTTACCCATATTTTATTTTATATAACTGCTATTATATGGTTTTCAACAATTTGCCAACCATTCATAAATAATAAATTGTTACCATTTTTTCTTTTTATTCTACAAATATAGTCTATATTTGTAGAATAAAAAGAATTCTAATATAAACTATGATTTATGAAAAAGCTGATTATTTCATTTGTTCTATTATCAATTACATTATCTTCTTTTTCTCAACAGATTCCAGATAGCGCTTATCTTCAAATTACTTATTTGGAAGATTTTGTAAGAAACATAGATAATCCAAAGAAAAAGACTCTCGACGAACTGGTTTTGAATATTGGTAAATTTAGTTCTGAGTTTTATAGTTTACGTGAAGACAGAGTAAAACAGATAACAGATAGTATATTAAAATCTGGGAAGAATGCTTATGATGCAAGGGAAGCTATTAGCGAATATCCTCGTAGTCATCAGAAATATCGTGTATATAAGAATGTTCCCTCTATTGGTGAACTAACTTATATAAATCAAATATTTGCATATTATCAATATAAAGAGAATCTAGAGAAACCTGCCTGGGAACCTCTATCCGCAAAAAAAGAAATTCAAGGGTATATGTGCCAAAAGGCTGTGGCTAATTTTAAAGGAAGAAAATGGACAGCATGGTATACAAATGATATTCCTATTTCAGATGGTCCATGGAAACTTTGCGGGCTACCCGGTTTAATATTGGATGCAGTAGACAGTGATAGCCTTTATCATTTTTATTGCGTTGGAATAAAAGAGCTGAAACACAAAACACAAATTAAAATTCTCAAAGAAAAGTATGTAATGTGCACAAACAAGGAGCTATACAAAATAAGTAAAGAGGCAATAGAAAATCCGATTGGATATTTGAAAAGTCAACCGGGAATATTAAGTGTTAGTTTAACAGGGCCAGATGGCAGGCCGGCAAAGCCAAATATTACAAAGTATATAGATATGGAAGCAGAACCGATCAAAAAGATAGAATGAAAAAATTGTTATTTATATTTTTTCAGTGTTATAATATCCTTTTTTTGTCAGCACAAACATTTAAAGGGAAAGTAACTAATGAAGTTACAAATACCCCCTTAGATATGGTATCCGTTAGTTTGCTACAGGCGGATAGCTTGACTGTGTCTTTTGCAATGACCGACCATAACGGACACTTCTCCGTTACAGCTCCATTGGGCAAAAAAGGAAAATATCTGTGTTTTACCTATATGGGGTATGCTCCTAAGTGGGTGCCAGTGCAGAATTACAATGAGGGAGGAGAAGTGAGATTACAACCTAAAGACATAATAATAAAAGAGGTTAAGTTTGTTTCCAAACGATTAAAACAAGAGGGAGATACTCTGACTTATTCGGTAAGTGGATTTCGTATGCCACAAGACAGAACTATTGGAGATGTACTGAAAAAGCTACCTGGAATAGAGGTGGCAAATGACGGACAGATAAAATATCAGGGGAAAGCTATCAATAAGTTTTATATTGAGGGAATGAATTTGCTGGAAGGCAAATATAACTTGGCTACCAATAACCTTTCGGCCAAAGCAGTGAAAGATGTGCAGGTATTGGAAAATCATCAGGCAATCGCAGCACTTCGGGGAAATAGCTTCAGTGAAAATGCAGCTCTTAATCTGGTTCTTGAAGATAAAGCGAAAGCACGTATTCTAGGAACTGTAGATGCTGGTGCCGGAGTGGAAGACCAAAGCGGTGATGTATTGTGGGATAATCGCTTACTGGGAATGCTCTTCAATGCACGTGTTCAGAATCTGAGTATGTATAAAAACAATAATACTGGGGTTGATGTAGGGCAAGAACTAAAGGTGCTCACAATAGAAAATATTAATCAATTGAAAGTAATGTCTCAGGAGCATGAAATTCTTTCTCCTATTTCAGTGGGATCTCCTGATCTTAACCAGCAAAGATACTATTTTAATGATACTCATCTGTTTAGTATCAACAACCTTTGGAGGATTAAAAAAAATAATGATTTACGTATTCAAGCTAGTTATCTGCACGATCGCGAGAAACAGAATGGCAGTTCGGTGAACACTTATTATCTTCCCGATCAGACACTGATTATTGACGAAGTTGTGCATGCCATTCACACCAAAGATGAAATAGAAGGAGAACTAACATATAATATTAATAACAAGAAGCTTTTTCTGAAAAATGCACTTAAATTGCAGGTGCGTTTTGGAGACAATGAAGGATGGATGGAAACCAATGGCAAAGCAATGAATCAGTCTACCGACCTTGACAGGCAAGTGTTGACTAACGATTTTCAACTGATTCGAAACTTTGGGAAAAACGTATTTCGCCTTTTCAGTATGAATATGTATAGCAACATTCCTCAGCACCTTACCGTGGCTCCCGGCCCATATTCCGAATGGCTTAATGGGGGAAATGAATATAACTTTATGCAACAAAACCTGCGATTACGTTCTTTTGCTTCGCATACGTATACTTCCTTTCAGCACAAACTATTTGGTGTGTATATTGAATATAGAACCGGGCTAAAAGTGAAAGATCAATCTTTGCACTCTGAGCTTAACACTTCCGGTTCTGATTTTCCCGAAACTTCCCGAGACTCTTTTCTTAACCGTTCGCATTTTACAGAAATTGATTTGTATGTAACTCCTTCGCTTAGCTATCAGAATTACAGCTTCAAGGGGAAAGTAGAGGTAGCCACAACAATTGCAAATCTATATCAGCATAATAATGCAGTGAATAAGTACAGAGGAAATGAAAATCATTTATTGTTTGAACCTAATGTCTTTTTAGAATATGTAATTACTGCACTTTGGAAAATAAATGGAAGCTTTAATTACCGTCATAGCTATTCTGATATTTATAATATTTATCCAGGCTATGTATTTACCTCTTATCGGAATGTTTCAGCCAATGGAAGTGATCTTACACTTCATAAGTCTATGAATATTAATGGATCGATCAACTTCAAGAATCCCGTTAAAGGCTTTTTCTTCGATTTATCTGGATACTACACACAAGAACATCGTAATATGCTTACCTCTTCTCGTTTTAATGGAATTTTGCAACAAACAGTAAATGTAAAACAGAACGTGGAGAGTGAAAGGTTTGGTGTAAATGCCACTTACAGTAAATCCTTCTCTTTCTGGAAAACACTCTTACGATTAAACACTAGCTATAATGGATCGGAAGACACTAGATTATGGAGTGAAATTCTTACGAGGTTCCGTTCAGATAATATAAATTCATCTGCATCACTTTTTATGCAGCCATGTCATTTTATTAATTGGGAAGCGTCTTCGGATTATCTTTATTCCACAATGAAAACTGTGAAACCAGAGAAAAAAGGATATACTCCCGTTCGCCGTTTTCATCATAAGTTTGCATTGAATGTTATTCCGTCAGATAAATGGCAGTTTAAGTGGTTAAGTGAATATTATCACAGTACGGATAAAGGCCTTAAGAACAGTTTTTTCTCGGATCTGTCATTATCCTATCTATTCAAAGAAAGCGAGTTGCAATTTTCTGCCATGAATATATTTAATAATGACGAATATCAACGCCGAAACATTGGTTCATTAAGCCAGTCAGTAAACATAAACAAGCTCCGACCTCGCCAGTTTGTGATTAAATATTTGTTTAATTTTTAATCACTGTCGTTGCACCTGCTTTTAGTAAATCAACTAAATTGATTCAAAGGATGAGACAGCGCTATAAGCGCGTGACTTAAAGCCTAAGCCACGTGCCATTAGTTTCTGAATATTAAATAAATACAGAGAGTTGCCGACTGCATAACCTTTTCACAATATCAATTTAATATTTGACAAAAACAGAACTCATAAACAACTTTTTGTTTGAATTCAGTTCTGCTTTTATACTAAATTGTCCATGTTTCTTTCTGAAACTTGCAATTAGACCCAGGCATTTACAATCTCAGCAACATACATCTGGTGGAAATTGCCATGTGTATTGTACCATCTATCAATATATTCAGGATCGGCAAATCCTTCTTTCTTGATTTGGTCTGTATACAGCTTCTTGCATTCTAAAGTGATTCGTGATTGTTCGAAACACACATTACCCATTTCTGTGAAATGAGGAACTAATCCGGTTTCTTTCACTTTATCAATATCGCGGCCAGACTGTTTACCACAGATTTTATGAATATCCTTATTCTCCATACCTAAGAAAGAAACAGTGAAGTAATCTCCTTTTTCAAGAAATTCAAATGTGTATCTCTCCGGACGGACAAAGATGAACGCAACTGGTTTGTTCCAAAGAAAGCCTATCCCACCCCAACTGGCAGTCATGGTATTAAATTTCTCCTTATCACCTGCAGTAATAAGCATCCATTCGTTACTTATATTCTCGAAAAAGTTTTCTGTAAGTTTGTTTGGTTCTATTCTTTCCATACTGGTTCTTATTAAAATGATTCAAATCTATATTTTAAATATCGACCTCTTCCTGATCTTCTTCTTCAATAATCCTGGCAGTTTCCACCTTTTCCAGCCTAGCCCTCATCTTAGGCATGGCAGACTTCCTTATGCGTAATGTCATAACACAATCCATATCGAAAGTCTGACTAAGAATTTCCGGTTCTTCTTCTTTTACCACCCGCATAATATCGTTCATAAACGGATATTCAAAAGAAACAGTAATATCTTCGTCTACAGTTTTTTCAATAATTGTGGCATTAGCAATGACTTCTGCTGCGGCAGCTTTATAAGCAACAATCAATCCGCTGGTGCCTAGCTTTATTCCTCCGAAGTAACGAACTACAATAATCAGAATATCAGTCAGTTCGTTGGAGTTAATTTGCCCCAGAATAGGTTTACCTGCAGTACCCGAAGGTTCTCCATTGTCGTTTGCACGGAAGTCTTTCCTTTCATGACCTAGCATGTAAGCATAACAAACGTGGCGGGCATCATAATACTTTTTCTGATATTGCTCAATATAACCTTTTATTTCATCAACACTACGTACAGGGATGGCGATAGCAATGAATTTACTACGCTTCTCCGTATAAATGCCTTCCGAAAGTTCTGTTATTGTTTTATATGTATCTTCTATCGCCATAAATCAGGAATGATGCACAAAAGTAATGAAATAAAAAACACCACAGATTATCTGGTATCATAATTTTATATCTCTACGCAAGAGACGTTATGATCCACACAATCTGTGGTGCAATTATAATTTAACTAAGTTTATGGATAACTAATCCAGAACGAAGTTTAGGTTCAAACCATGTTGTTTTAGGAGGCATGATATTGCCACTGTCTGCAATATCCATCAGTTGTTTCATTGAAACTGGATAAAGCGCAAGAGCAACTTTCATCTCACCGCTGTCTACTCTTTTACTAAGTTCTCCTAACCCACGGATACCACCAACAAAGTCGATACGTTTGTCGGAACGAAGATCTTTAATACCAAGAATTTCGTCCAGGATTAAGTTAGAAGAGATTGTTACGTCTAGCACACCAATTGGGTCGTTATCATTATAAGTACCTTGTTTTGCTGTAAGGCTATACCATTTTCCTTCAAGATAAACAGAGAAGTTATGCAAAGCGTTTGGCTTGTAAATCTCTGCTCCCTTTTCTTCTACAATGAAGTTCTTTTCCAATGCAGCAAGGAAAGCCTCTGCAGACAAGCCATTAAGATCTTTCACCACACGGTTGTAATCGATAATAGTAAGTTGGTTTGCAGGGAAGCAAACTGCCATAAAGTAGTTATATTCTTCATCTCCTTTATGATTAGGATTCTGCTTAGCTTTCTCAGCACCAACCAATGCAGCAGCAGCAGAACGGTGGTGACCATCGGCTATGTATAAAGCAGGCATTGCTTCGAATTGCTTAGTAATTGTAGCTATATCAGCATCTTCATCAATAATCCAGAACTGGTGGCCAAAGCCATCTCCCGGAGCAATAAATTCATTTACAGGTTTGTTTGAAGTATACTTCTTTACGATAGCATCCAACACATCATTATCAGGATAAGCAAAGAATACAGGTTCGATATTTGCATTGTTCACACGAACATGCTTCATTCTATCTTCTTCTTTATCGCGGCGAGTCAACTCATGCTTCTTTATAGATCCGTTCATATAATCGGCTACAGAAGCACAAACAACAAGACCATACTGAGTCTTTCCGTTCATTGTCTGAGCGTAAACATAGTATTGCTCTTTATTATCCTGAAGCAACCATCCTTTGTCCTGGAACATCTGGAAGTTTTCAGCAGCTTTCAAATAAACTTTTTCGTCGTGTTCGTCTGTTCCTACCGGGAAATCAATCTCCGGCTTTATGATGTGATACAATGATTTCTCATTGCCGGCAGCTTCCTGACGTGCCTCTTCCGAGTTTAAAACGTCATAAGGACGAGATGCTACTTGTTCAACTAAATTTTGTGGTGGGCGAATGCCTTTAAAAGGTTTTATTATTGCCATAAATTAAATCTTATAAGGGTTTTTCTTCTTAATAAAACACCAGCACATGTAAATAGAACCAGCAAGAATAGTAACAAGAGAAAAGCCCTCGCAAAATCCTTTGGCAAAATCAGACAGACTATTTCTAAATATGCTACTTAATGAAAAAGTAAGCAAACCAATTGAATAGCCTATCATAATTTCATATTTAAATATCCTACTGCGCATGGTAGTATGTATTTAGAATCAGTTACTTGTTTACTCTGAATTTCTCGCAACCATCCTTAAAGAACCCTACTATTTGCTGAGCAGCAGCAATACCTGCATTGATATTAGCTTCAGCAGTCTGAGCACCCATCTTCTTAGGAGTTGAGAAATAACGTGCAGCAAACTTTTCTGCAAGTTCTGCATGAGCAGAAGGCATAATATCTGTTACATATTTAAAGTCGGCACGGTCTTCCATTAACTTAATAAGTTCTGCTTCATTAATAACTTCCTTACGGGCAGTGTTTACAAGCATTGCACCCTTAGGCATTTTATTAAGAAGAGCATAGTTAATAGAGTTCTTTGTTTCTGCAGTTGCAGGAATATGAAGAGAGACAACATCGCAAGTAGCATATAATTCTTCTGCAGAATCTACAGCTTTAGCACCATCTTTCTCGATAACTTCTTTTGGGCAGAAAGCATCGTAAGCATAGATTTCCATGCCAAATCCTCTGGCAACACGAGCAACATTACGTCCTACGTTACCATAAGCGTGGATACCAAGTTTCTTTCCCATAAGTTCGGTTCCCGAAGTTCCGTTATAGAAGTTACGAACAGCAAATACCATAAGGCCAAGAGCAAGCTCAGCTACAGCATTTGAATTCTGTCCCGGAGTATTCATTACACATACGCCATGAGCTGTAGCGGCATCAATATCTACATTGTCATATCCTGCACCTGCACGAACAACAATCTTCAAATCCTTAGCAGCATCAAGAACTTCAGCATCAATAATATCACTACGGATAATGATTGCGTTAGCATCTTTAACGGCAACTAATAATTGTTTCTTTTCTGTGTACTTTTCTAATAAGGCCAGTTCATAGCCTGCAGCTTCAATCTCTTTACGAATACCGTCTACAGCAACTTTAGCAAACGGTTTGTCTGTTGCGATTAATACTTTCATAGTGTTATGTATTTAAAAGTTTCACCACAGATTGCGCAGATTTCATAGACTATAGAATCTATGAAACCGGCGCAACCTGTGGTGAATAGTTTCTTAATTAATGTTGTTTTTCGAATTCTTGCATGCATGCAACCAAAGCTTCTACGCTTTCTTTTGGCAATGCATTATAACAAGAAGCACGGAAACCGCCTACTGAACGGTGACCTTTGATACCTACCATACCTTTTTCTGTAGCAAATTTCTGGAAGTCAGCTTCAATATCTTTATATTCGTCTTTCATTACGAAACAGATATTCATTAATGAACGGTCTTCTTTATTAGCTGTTCCAACGAATAATTTGTTACGATCAATTTCATTATATAGCAAGTCTGCTTTTTCAATAGCTCTTCTTTCCATTTCTTTTACGCCACCCTGTTCTTTGATCCAGCGAAGAGTTTGAAGTGCAGCATAGATAGGCACTACAGGAGGAGTATTGAACATAGAACCGTTATCAATATGAGTCTGGTAATTAAGCATTGTAGGAATATAACGAGAAACTTTACCCAGAGCATCGTTTTTAATAATAACGAAAGTAAGACCAGCAGGAGCTAGATTCTTTTGAGCTCCACCGTAGATCATTACATATTTTGAAACATCCATTGGACGAGAGAAAATATCAGAAGATGCGTCAGCAATCAATGGAACAGGAGAATCAATATCAGTACGGATTTCTGTACCATAAATAGTATTATTCGTTGTAATATGGAAATAATCCGCATCAGCAGGAATTGTGTAATCTTTAGGAACAAATGTATAATTTGCATCTGCAGAAGAAGCTACCTCTACAACTTCACCAAAAGCTTTCGCTTCCTTCATTGCTTTCTTAGCCCAAACACCAGTGTTTAGATAAGCAGCTTTCTTTTCTAAGAAGTTAAAAGGAACCATACAGAATTCCAAACTTGCGCCGCCACCAAGGAAAAGAACCGAATAGCCTTCGGGTATATTTAAAAGTTCTTTGAACAACGCAACAGCTTCGTCAACCACTGGTTGAAAATCTTTTGCGCGATGACTAATTTCCATCAAAGAAAGTCCAGAACCGTTGAAATCTAAAATAGCTTTCGCAGTATTCTCTATTGTTGATTGTGGAAGAATTGATGGTCCGGCATTGAAATTATGCTTTTTCATTTGAAGTTTGTTTTAATTATACAATAAAAATAACTATAATTTTAAGACACCGCGAAATTACAGTTTTTTTTCGGGGAAACAAACGATTTGATATAAAAATAAAGCTTTGATCCCCCTTTTTGCTTTCTATTTATTCGTTGCGATATATGTTAAACAACATTTTGTTATATATCATGCAATAAAATGCAATATCGATATTCTGTTGAACAATTGCTTATAGATATTCGTTTTTTTTATTAGAAAGGAGACAAGCAATGAAAATGACTATGAACTTTTTTTCATCAGTAATAGTAACCTATTTGGTACTTATACTTTTGCCCGGTATAGAAGTTGGAAGCATCTGGACTGGTATTTTACTGGCGATACTTTTGGGTATATTCAACATTATTGTGAAGCCGGCTCTTGAACTTCTTTCAATTATTCCAACCCTACTTACCATATTACTATTCTTGCTGATAATTAACGGGGGTATACTTGTTATGGTGGACTGGTTTATGGATAGTTTCTCTGTTACCAGCTTAGGAACCGTAATAATGTTCAGCGTTATTGTAACCGTAGCAAACTGGATACTGCACCGTTACTTTAGAAGGAAGAAATAGATAAAAAGGAATAACTAATTCAGCGCTGCACAAAAGATTGCATTCTTCTATGCAAAACAAGAAAGTGCCTAAGAAGTTTAAATACCCCCTTGTGGAATCGGATAATTGATTTCAGCCTTCATTAGGAATACAAATAAATTGAGGGTGCCAAAGACTTTTAATATGTACCCCAAAAGTTTTTTGCCTAACTTTTGGGGTACATATCACTTTTTGGACACCCTCTTGTTTTGCATAAGGGAAAGTAAAGGATTCAGGAAAAATTAATCAGCTTCTTCAATCTTGGTTTTCATGCCCTTTATTTTCTCTCCCTGAATAAGGTTAAGAGTCTGATTCAGCTTAGACCGACGGATAGCAACAAAGGCAAAATGCTCTTTTACGTCTATCTGCCCTACATCTTCTTTCGTCAGCTTACCTTTCTTATAAAGGAAACCAACGATATCAATTTTGTTGACTTTATCTTTTTTCCCTTTACCTATATATAAGGTAACCCAAAGTGGCTGTGCAGGACGAGCTGTTTTTGCCGGTAATTCAAAGACTTCGGGTTCATCTGTTACATAAGCAGGAAGAGTTTCATCTTCATTCAGAATTATATATGAAGTTCCTTCTGCATCCCAGCGGGCGGTTCTACCATTACGATGAATAAATGCATCCTCGTTAATAGGTATATGATAGTGAATAATATTCTCAATTTCCGGAATATCCAACCCGCGTGAAGCCAGGTCTGTAGAGACAAACACATGGCAACTGCCGTTTCGGAACTTATATAATGCACGCTCACGATCGGGTTGTTCCATTCCTCCGTGGAAATATTCATTATAAAGTCCTTTTGAATAAAGATATTCGCTAACTCTTTCTACCGCATCACGATGATTGCAGAAAACAATAGTGGAACTGCTTCCCATTGTACAAAGCAGGCGGAACAGAGTTTCCAGCTTATCTTTATCGGGAGAAAGCACTTTCATCATCTTCAGGCGAACAGAGTCATCTTCAGGAACAAGGAAATCTAGTTTTATAGTTTCATTCAGTCCTGTAAAATCGGGAATTTCTTCTGCATCTGTAGCCGAAAGAAGTATGCGTTTTTTTAATCCTGGCAATTGAGCAATAATCTCGGCCATCTCATCCTGAAAACCATACTCCAGAGACTTATCAAACTCATCAATCACCAATGTATGAATAGTATCGGGATTAAAATTGCCCTTATTCAAATGGTCATTGATACGTCCGGGAGTACCTATAATAATAGCAGGATGATTACCAAGGATGCTCTTCTTTTCATCCGAGATAGGGTGTCCACCATAACAACAACAGGTTTTAAATCCGGTATTCATTGATTTAAACACCGTTTCAATCTGCAAAGCTAGTTCGCGAGAAGGCACGAGTACCAGACTCTGTATCGTATTATTTTCGGGTTTTAACTCTTGTAGTAAAGGAAGCAAATACGCCAATGTCTTTCCGGATCCGGTTGGAGACAGTAAAATAACGTCCTTCCCCTGACTATTTGCCCTTAGAGAGGCTTCCTGCATCGGGTTCAGATGCTCTATCTTTAAACTCTTAAGAGCTTGTTCTATTAGTTCTTGTTTCATATTCATGCTGCAAAAATACGCTATTTATTAAAAAGAAGAAGTATGTAATTTCATAAAACACCATAATATAAGGTTTGTTTCTGAAAATTATAGAAATAATACTCACTTAAACTGGTCAATGCTTACGTCTTTGCATTTCATATTCATATATAGTACGGCCTAGTTTTCTGAGAAAAGGCTGTCCGATATCTTTATAATGATAGTTTGCCGGAGTAATTTTCCCATCACAAGTATTAATAACTGCCGAAAGCATAAATTCAATACCGGTTTTTGTATTCACAAAATAAGCCACATCAGATAATGTACCGTGAGACTCCCCTACCATATTGTGAATTTTAAGTCCCGGTAAATCAGGCAAAACGGAATTCTTTCCATAATAAAGGTACTTTTTGAGGTGAACCGGATATTTACGCTTGTTTTTCTTAAATAAAGGAAACTCGCTTTCGCGTGGATACATTGCCGTGTATTTATACAATAACTCGTAATCCTTTTCTGTTAAATTAAAGCGTTTATTAATTGGAGCAACATCTCTGAAGAATACATAAAGCATCATATCATTAACATCCTGCAAAGGAACGTTATTAAAATAAGAATAGTCTCTCCCACCTTTTATAATTGCTCCTAAAGGATTCGACAACTGAACAGGATTAGTAGCAGCCGGTTGTTTATAGATAAGCGAATCTTTATCATTATAAAACTGAACCGAAGGAGTTGTTCTGTTTTGCTCACGATTACTATTGTCGAACCTTAGCATAACCCGAATAGAATCATACCCCATTTCCAACAAACGCTTATTGATGTATTCCTGTCCTAAGAAGTCATACATACGATTATAAGCATCATTATCACTAACCAGAATCATTTCCTTAATATAGTTAGCCAACCGGGGCGTCTTATCGGGAGCCAGATAATCGGTCTTTATATTTGCTATACTGTCTGGATTTCCAGTAAACTCTACTTTATTATAAATGGTAGTCCCATAATCCCGATTCAGATTATTAACCTTCTCCATTCCTAATAATATTAAAGGCCATTTAACCAAACTAGCGGGATTGAAGAATCGTTTACTGTTTAACTGATAACTATATTGGGTAAAGGTAGGGTGTTGCTGGCTATCACGATCAATCTGCGTATAGATAATCTGAATTTCATATTTATCGGCATCGTTTAAGTAAGGTTTAAAGAAGTCATCCTTCTCCATTAAGCTATTTAGCAATGAGGGATCACCTAATTTATAAATCTGAGCCGGGCAATATGCCACATTAAATAAAAAAATAATTAATAGCAATAACATTCTGATTTTTAGCATATTCCAAAGCATATTTAAAGGCAAAGCTAAGGAATTATTCGGAATTTTATCCAGAAGAGAACACATTTTATACAATAAGTCTTTTATTTTGCGCCGATAATTCATACCTTTGCAAGCAAATTAATACAAAGGTAATTCAATTACAAAATGAGCGAAAAAGCACCTTTTATGGTATTTTCTGGCACCAATTCCAGATACCTAGCAGAGAAAATTTGTGAAAGCCTCGGCTGCCCTCTCGGAAAAATGAATATTACCCACTTTGCAGATGGGGAATTTTCTGTTTCTTACGAAGAATCCATTAGAGGTTCACATCTCTTTCTAGTACAATCTACCTTCCCAAACTCAGACAACTTAATGGAACTATTGCTAATGATTGATGCAGCTAAACGTGCATCAGCAAAAAGCATTGTTGCTGTAATTCCTTATTTTGGATGGGCCCGCCAAGATAGAAAAGATAAACCACGTGTTGCAATCGGAGCAAAACTAGTAGCCGACATGTTAACTGTAGCCGGCATCGACCGTCTGATAACTATGGATTTGCATGCAGATCAAATTCAAGGTTTCTTTGACGTACCAGTTGACCACTTGTATGCATCAGGAGTCTTTTTACCTTACATTGAGTCTTTAGATCTTGACGAATTAGTTATCGCAACTCCAGATGTTGGCGGTTCTAAGAGAGCAAGCTCCTACTCAAAATATTTAGGTGTGCCACTGGTATTGTGTAACAAGTCACGTATCAAAGCCAACGAAGTAGCCTCTATGCAGATTATTGGTGATGTAAAAGGTAAGAACGTTATTCTGATTGACGACATTGTAGATACGGCCGGAACTATTACCAAAGCTGCCGATATTATGTTAGAAGCCGGAGCTCTTTCTGTTCGTGCTATTGCCAGCCACTGTGTAATGTCTGGTCCTGCAACAGATCGTGTACAAAGCTCAGCCCTTACAGAAATGGTTTTCACAAACAGTATTCCATATACTAAGGGAGGTGTAAAAGTAAGACAGTTATCAATCGCTGATATGTTTGCTAACACTATCCGTAGAGTATACAACAACCAATCTATCAGTTCACAGTATATTATCTGATAAATAAGATATATCTATAAAATAAAATGCCGATGTGTTGATTATCCTCACATCGGCATTTCTTATTTTATTCTTTTAGAATTTACTTCTTTTCTACGTTATCTATCACACCAAATTTATAAGATCCTCGTCTTAGAACATTTCCGTCTTTATCGAATTCCACAAAAGGACCATCTTTTTTTCCTTGTCTAAAGAAGCCTTCGTAACGGTTCCCGTCTTTATCTTCCTGCACACCCGATCCTTCTTGCATTCCTCTAACAAATCCACCTTTATACTTAGTACCATCTTTTAATATTAGTACTCCTTGCCCATCGTAGATGTTATTTTTCCAGTCGCCTTCATACTTATCTCCATTACCCCAAATATACGTACCTCGTCCGTTTCTTTGATTATTGAGCCACTGTCCGGTGTATACTGCTCCATTGCTCCAGGTAAAAGTTCCTTGTCCGTGTTGCATACCTTCTTTAAAATCACCTTCGTACTTATCACCATTTGCAAGGGTAAATACTCCTTTTCCAGTACGTTCTCCTTTTAAATAATCACCTTCATATTTTTCTCCGCTATGAAAAAAATAGGTTCCATGGCCATCCTGAATATCATTTACCCAATCACCCGAATATTTATCGCCAGTAGGGTAATAATAAGTCCCGGTTCCCCAACGTACATTATCTTTCCAGTCGCCTTCATATTTTGATTTATCTTCCCAAACTAAAGTACCTTTACCGTTTTTCTTGTCAGCTTTCCAGTCACCTTCATATTTAGCTCCGTTTTTCCAGGTATAAACTCCCTTACCATCACGTTTATCATTTGCCCAGTTTCCTGTATATACATCACCATTATAGTAGTACATAGTTCCATCACCTTGCTGATAATCGGTATACCACATTCCTTCGTAACGGTTATTATTCATAAAATAATAAGTTCCTTTCCCGTGTTGTTGATCCTGAAACCATTGTCCTTCATATTTTTCACCATCAACAAAAGAATAAACGCCATATCCCTGACGCCTTCCGTTTACATACTCACCTTCATATACATCTCCATTCTTGAAGACTGTTTTACCTTTTCCATTAGGCTTTCCTTTTTGAAGTTCACCAGTATAAACGGAACCATCCTTAAAAGTAAAATTGCCAATCTTTATTTCAGATGAAGGAGCTATAGCTTCCTTTATTTTAGAGAAAAAACCACCAACTCCCTGTGCCTGAGAAGTTGTAGCTACAGAGAAAAAAAAGAAAGATATATATATATATTTACGCATAGTAGATAGGTGTTTTATTTAATTACATCAGACAAATATAATAATTATACAACGAAGAGATGCTATTTATTAGGTTTTGTTATAATTTTAAAGTTTTTTGCCAGAAACAACTTCTATCATATTTTCCTGATTAAAATATCTTTGAGCCAAAGATCTAAGTTCTTCAGCTGTAACATTTTGAACAGCTTTTAGCGATTCTTCAAAATAAGAATCGGATAAATGTGAAGTCTGAATAAACATCCAGGCATCAGATAAAGAGAATGGACCTTCATAACTGCGACACATTTCCCCCAACATATAATTCCTAACCATTTCTAGTTCAGATGCGGGAACTAATTCAGTCTGCAAGGTTTTCATTTCATTATAAACCTCTTTAATAATATCTTCAGCATACTCATTAGCAGCCTCAGTGGAAACAACAAAAACCCCGGCATCAGGATATGAAGCTATTCCCGAAGAGATACCATACGTATACCCTTTATCTTCACGAATATTAGACATAAGTCTACTGCCAAAATATCCTCCAAAGATTGTGATCAGAACTCTCATTTTATAATAATCCGGATGAGTTCTTTGAATCATCACCTTTCCCATTTTTATTGAGCTTTGCATCGCAGAATCCTGTTCCGTGAAAACTCGTTTTAAAGAGGTTGTTTTAATTTCTGCAGGCAATGTAAGCACTTTGTTCTCAATCTTCCCCCAAGACTCTTTACCAAAGCTGTTCTCTAACAGATTTAATATTTCATCTGTAACCTTTCCTGAAATATAAATGCTACAATTCCCCGAATGGTAATACTGATAATAGAATTCCTTAAGACAATCAGAAGTAACTTTATCATAATCTGCCTCCATAGCAAAGCGACCGCAAGGGTGTTCTTCACCAAAGATTGAACTTGCAAAGCTTTTTTGAGCCAGGTATTCAACTTTTGTGCTATTAATAAGAAATTGGTGTTTGTTGGTTTCAACAACCGTACTGAGTTCCTTCTCAGGAAAAACCGGTTCTTTTACTATAGACTCAACAATTTCCAGTGTATTGGCAAAGTACTTATTCAGAGAGTACAATGTTATGTAAGAATACTCCATAGAAGTAGATAGCTCGAGCCAGGCTCCATAATAATCTAACTTCTCTGCTATTTCAGCTGAGGTAAAACGCTTAGTACCTTCTCTTAACATTCTGTTTGTAAAGAGTGTCTGCAACAACTGAGTTTGATGCCATTTACCTGCACCAATAAGTATATCGACTCTTACAACATCCTGATTGCCTGCTTCAATAACATTAAGAGGTATACCATTCGACATTGTTTTTCTCTGAGGAACAGCAATAGATATCTGTTCTATAGCTTTTATCTCTGGTTGAATCTTTCTATTCAGCATTTTGTTTCTTTAAAAATAATTCAGCTTTCATTAAATCCTCTGGTGTATCTATTCCAATGGTTTCAACATCTGTAATACCAACTTTAATGGTATAACCATTTTCCAGCCAACGAAGTTGTTCCAAAGACTCAGCTAATTCAAGTGATGATTGAGGCAAAGAGGTGATTTCTTTCAAAACGTCTGCACGATAAGCATATAAACCAATATGCTTATAATAAGTATGATGTTTCAACCAATCAGTCTTATCGTGATTTCTGGTAAATGGAATAATTGAACGACTGAAATATAAAGCATTCCAGTTCTTGTTTACCACAACTTTAGGCGAATTCACATTCTCCAAAATCTGAAATTCATCATCAGATGAAAATGGTTTAACCAGTGTGGCAATGTGAGTAGAAGCATCATCAAAACAAGCTTTTATAGATTCCAGTTGAGAGGGTTGTATAAATGGTTCATCTCCTTGAATATTAACTACAACATCGAATCCTACGCCAACTTTAGTGAAAGCTTCATAACAACGATCTGTTCCACTCTTATGCTGATCTGACGTCATAACAACTTTACCGCCAAAAGCTTTTACAGCCAGTTCTATCCTTTCATCATCAGTTGCAACATAAGCCTCATCCAGACAGTCGCGTACTTGTTCATATACTCTTTGAATAACTGTTTTGCCGCCTAATATAGCCAAAGGTTTACCGGGGAAACGAGTAGAAGCATATCTTGCCGGTATTATTCCAATATATTTCATTATGATATATCCTTTTAAATCTGTTCAAAGTTTCAAAAGTACAAAATTATTTGGTAATACACTCTTTTTACTGTTATTTTGTCTCCAAAATGAAAGTTATGAAACAACATAGATGCCTTATATCCATTGGTTCTAACACCAATAGAGATGTTAATATCAAACTAGCACAAAAAGAATTATCCATTCATTTCCAGGATATATATTTAGGGAAAGAACAAGATACAATTCCCATTGGAATGTTGAACCCAGCTCATTTCACAAACCAACTGGCTAAATGCTCTACTACATTATCAATTGATGAAGTGAAAAATATCTTTAAGAAAATTGAATCTCAAGCCGGTCGTTTGCCTGCTGATAAAATAGATGGGATAATTAAGTTGGATATTGATTTACTGATCTATGATAATCTAGTACTGAAGGAAAACGATATGAAGAAAGATTTTATTATTGAAGGATTAAAAGAGTTCGAACTTTAATCAACTTTCTTTTAATCGTTTTGGGTTATAAAAAGAAAAATCAGAAAGTAAAATCAGACCTTTTAGATTTGAATATTAAAAAAGGATCTCAGATATATGTCTAAAAAAGTAATCGAATAGAAAGAAAACTATTTCATTTTCTTCCTACTCGATTTATTTTTTGTCACAGAAACCTGTAACTGTTATTTAGAACTAATCCTTATTCAGAGAATATACTATCAATACCTCCCGGAGAGTTTGCAGGAATAGAGTCATTACCGCAAACATTATTGTTTAAATACGGGAAAACATCCGATTCTGAATATCCTAAAGACTTATCTGCAAATACCTTTTTCATGAAAATACCCCAAATAGGAAGTGCCATTGCAGCTCCTTGTCCATAGAACATTGTATCGAAGTGAATATCACGATCTTCACCTCCTACCCAACATCCGGTAACAAGCTTTGGAGTAAACCCTACGAACCATCCATCTGAGTTACGTTGAGTTGTTCCTGTTTTACCCCCTACATCTGCACTAGTATAACGACGCACTCTCATACCTGTACCTTCATTAATAACCGCACGCAACATAGTCAACATTTTAGATGCACTGGATGCACTAATTACTTCCTCCATTTGCGGATGGAATGTTGCTATCACATTGCCTTCATTATCTTCTATTTTAGTAACTAACATGGGTTCACAGCGAAGTCCGTTATTTACAAAAGCGGTATAAGCGCTTACCATTTCTCCAACAGATATTTCACAAGGTCCTAAACAAAGAGAAGGACTAGCTACTATATTACGGTTCTTCACTCCAAAACGATGAATTAAACGTACTAAAGAAGAAGCGTTTAATCTACTCATAAGATAAGCAGAAATCCAGTTATTTGAATTTGCAAGTCCCCATTTAAGAGTAACCATCTCTCCATATCTCTTGCTGGAAGTATTACGTGGAGTCCATGATTCTCCAGCAGCAGTAATTAGAGTTTGAGGTACATTACGGGTAACATCGCAAGGAGTGAAACCATTTTCCATAGCAAGTGCGTAAAGGAAAGGTTTAATTGTTGATCCAACCTGACGACGTCCTACTTCAGCCATGTCATATTGGAAGAATGCATAATTCGGTCCACCAACATAAGCTTTCACCGCTCCTGAAGTTGGATCCATCGACATAAATCCGGCTCTCAGGAAGAATTTATAATATTTGATTGAATCCATAGGAGTCATCACAGTATCTTTCACTCCATGCCAGGTAAACACAGACATTTGTTCCGGAGTTTTAAATGCTTTAAGGATATCACTTTCTGAATATCCTGCATTTCTCATTGTGTTATATCGTTCCGACTGTCGCACAGAGCGCATCATAATATCTTTCACCTGTTCCCTTGTCAACTGATTTGTGAATGGAGCAGTACTTTTCCCTCTTTTTTCTTTAAAGAAAAGTGGTTGCAAATAATGTCCAACATGTTCTTCTACAGCTTCTTCAGCATACTGTTGCATATGAGAATCAATTGTAGTATAGATCTTTAAACCATCCGTATAAATATTATAGCTGGTTCCATCTTTCTTTCTATTCTTAGAGCACCATCCGTAAAGAGGATTATTTTCCCAAGCTAAAGAGTCTTCATAAAACTTCTGAGTTTGCCATGATGCATAATCTTCTCTGTGAGGCTCTTTTGCCGTCATTATTATTCGAAGATATTCACGGAAGTAAGTTGCCAGACCTTCTTTATGGTCTACACGATGAAATTTAAGCCTTAAAGGGATTTGCATTAAAGAATCTCTTTCTTCCTCAGTAATATAATCAGCTTTTCTCATCTGATCGAGCACCACATTTCTACGTTGCTCTACAAGTTCTCTGCGGCGCACAGGATTGAATAGAGATGAGTTCTTACACATACCTACCAAAGTTGCAGCTTCTTCAATTGTCAGATCTGCAGGATCTTTTGAGAAATAAGTATTCGCAGCTGTTTTAATACCTACAGCGTTATTACCAAAATCATACTTATTAAAATACATAGTAAGAAGCTCTTCTTTTGTATAGTAACGTTCCAGCTTTACTGCTATAACCCACTCAATAGGTTTCTGAAACAAACGTTCCATAAAGTTTCCGGCACCCGGAGAGTAAAGTTGTTTGGACAGTTGCTGAGTAATGGTACTACCTCCACCAGCATTTTTCTGCAAAAAGATTCCACGTTTTACAATAGCACGCCCCAATGCTCGGATATCAATACCGGAATGTTCTTCGAAACGAACATCTTCGGTAGCAATTAAAGCATCTATCAACGAGTGCGACATATCTTTATAGCCAACATAGACTCTATTTTCCTTACTCAAAGACCATGTTCCAAGAGTTTTTCCATCACTCGAAAGAATTTCTGAAGCAAATTTATAATTAGGATTTTCTAATTCATCAACTTCGGGCATATAACCAATCCATCCCCAAGCAATAAAACAAAAGAGAACAGAACATAAAACCACAAATGTTCCGAACGCTATCCACAGCCATCGGACAAGCCTTTTTATAGATCTCGGAGTACATTTTACTTCGCCTTGATTCATTTTTTCAATATATAAGTTTCAGCGCAAAATTATAATAAATCTTTTAATTAAAAGAACTTTCCAATAATCATTTTTTTCTCTACCTTTACGCTCCGTATTGTACATTCAATGATAAATAGATAAGAATATGGAAAATAGAAGTTTAGTGACTATTGCCGAGCATTCAAAAGAGAAAATCCTCTACCTTCTAGAGATGGCAAAGCAGTTCGAGAACAATCCAAACCGAAAAATACTGGATGGAAAAGTTGTAGCAACCCTTTTTTTTGAGCCATCTACTCGTACCAGATTGAGTTTTGAAACTGCTGTAAACAGACTTGGAGGACGTGTTATTGGATTTTCAGATGCTTCAACTACAAGTTCTTCGAAAGGCGAAACACTAAAAGACACAATAATGATGGTTAGCAACTATGCCGACCTGATAATAATGCGTCATCATCTGGAAGGAGCTGCCAGATATGCAAGCGAAGTTGCTCCTATACCTATTATAAATGCAGGTGACGGAGCTAATCAGCATCCTTCCCAAACAATGTTGGATCTTTACTCCATCCAAAAGACTCAGGGAACATTAGAAAACCTGAATATATTCCTGGTAGGTGATTTAAAATACGGGCGTACAGTTCACTCTTTACTGATGGCTATGCGCCACTTTAATCCTACTTTCCATTTCATTGCTCCAGATGAATTGAAAATGCCTGAAGAATATAAAATTTATTGCAATGAGAACAACATTAAATATGTAGAGCATACAGATTTTACTGAAGATATTATTGCAGATGCCGACATTTTATATATGACTCGTGTTCAGCGTGAGCGATTTACAGACTTAATGGAGTATGAACGTGTGAAGAACGTATATATTTTAAGAAATAAAATGCTTGAAAAAACACGTCCTAATCTTCGTATTCTTCACCCACTTCCTAGAGTAAACGAGATTGCTTATGATGTGGATGACAATGAAAAAGCATATTATTTCCAACAAGCCCGCAACGGATTATTTGCCCGTCAGGCTATTATATGCGACGTTCTTGGCATTACTTTGGATGATATTAAAGAATAGAGTCTGTATCATCATTTATTAATTTTTTATTATTAATCAATCATTTAATTCAATGAGCGAAATAAGACAAGCACTACAGGTAGCAGCTCTGAAGAACGGCACTGTAATAGATCATATACCAACAAATAAACTATTTACTGTTGTTTCATTATTAGGACTAGAACAGATGGATAGCAAGATCACCATTGGTTATAATCTGAATAGTAACAAGCTAGGAAAGAAAGGGATTATAAAAATAGCAGATAAGTTCTTTGATGATGAAGAAGTTAACCGCATATCAGTGGTCGCACCTCATGTTAAACTGAACATAATCCGCAATTATGAAGTAGTTGAAAAGAAGGAAGTTAATATGCCCGATGAGCTGAAAGGTATTGTAAAGTGTGCAAATCCAAAGTGCATTACCAACAATGAACCTATGCCAACTCTTTTTAAAATGGTAAATAAAGAAAATGGAGTTTTCAAATGCCATTATTGCGAAAAAGAGCTGAAGAAAGAAGATATTGTATTATTGCAACGTAGAACATTATAATGAAGCAGGACTGGAAACCGGGAACAATGATTTATCCGTTACCAGCAGTATTGGTTAGCTGTGGCAGCGATGAAAGTGAATATAACATTATTACAGTAGCATGGGTTGGTACTATTTGTACTAATCCACCTATGTGCTATATTTCTGTTCGTCCAGAACGCCACTCCTATCCCATACTAAAGAAGAACATGGAATTTGTCATTAATCTAACTACAAAGGACATGGCTTTTGCAACCGACTGGTGTGGAGTTCGCTCCGGAAAGAATTTCAATAAGTTCTCGGAAATGAAACTTACTCCAGGAAAAGCTTCCGTTGTTAGCGCTCCAATCATTGAAGAATCTCCTCTTTGTATTGAATGCAGGGTTAAGGAAATTATATCTCTGGGATCACACGATATGTTTATATCCGAAGTTGTGAATGTAAAGGCTGATGAGAAATACTTGAATGATAAAACTGGTAAATTTGAGTTTTCAAAAAGCAATCCCCTGGTTTATGTACACGGCAATTATTTTGATCTGGGAGAAAATTTAGGCAAATTCGGCTGGTCCGTCGAGAAAAAGAAATAAGCATGAAGAAAATAGCCTTATTTTTATTTGTTTTAGGATGGAGTTTTTCTTGCTTTGCACAGGAAGACGTAAAAAATACGCATGAAAATAAAGTCAACTTTGGTATAAAAGGAGGTTTTAATGCATCAATGTACTATATTGATGAGTTTAAAATAAAAGACATAACAATCAATGAAGTCCAGAATAATTATAAGGTAGGGCATTTTGGAGCCATATTTCTTAGAATAAACATGAAAAAGCATTTCATAGAGCCCGAACTTTCTTATCATGTGAGTAAATCCGAGATTTCTTTTGATAAAAGAGGTTCTCAACATCCAGATATTGAACCAGATTATGCCAGTGTAAATTCTACCATCCACACTATTGAAATGCCACTGCTTTACGGATACAATTTTATAAAAGAGGGACCTTACGGCATGGCATTCTTTTTTGGACCAAAATTCAAATATATATTGAACAGTAAAAGTAAACTGGAGTTTACCAATTTCGACCAGGAAGGGATTAAAGAGAAGCTTTATCCTGTAAACATGAATGCTGTTGCCGGAGTTGGAGTGAATATTTCAAATATATTCTTTGATTTCAGATATGAAGTAGGATTAAGAAACATCTCTAAATCTGTCACTTACATAGAATCAAACTCTGATGGAACAGAAGAAGTAGCCAATATAATTTTCAAAAGAAGAAGTAATTTACTCAGTTTTTCGCTAGGAGTAATCTTTTAATCTTCTTTTTTTTATCGCTATAAACTTTTAATTTCTCTTTTTTTTGGCTAATTTTGTGCGCTTAATAAAGAATCTCGAGTAAAAACACTTATTATCATCATACTTAGAATGAAAAGAGACGATTTAATTTTCGATATTATCGAAAAAGAGCATCAAAGACAGCTCAAAGGTATCGAGCTGATTGCATCAGAAAATTTTGTTAGTGACCAGGTTATGCAAGCAATGGGATCTTGCCTAACAAATAAGTACGCAGAAGGCTATCCTGGCAAACGTTATTATGGCGGTTGTGAAGTAGTTGACCAAAGCGAACAAGTGGCTATTGACAGATTAAAAGAAATCTTTGGGGCTGAATGGGCAAATGTTCAACCACACTCAGGAGCTCAGGCTAATGCTGCCGTATTCCTTGCTGTATTGAACCCTGGAGATAAGTTTATGGGATTAAATCTGGCACACGGCGGTCACCTTTCTCACGGTTCTTTAGTTAATACTTCAGGTTTAATTTATACTCCTTGCGAATATAATGTAAACAAAGAAACTGGTCGCGTAGACTATGATCAGATGGAAGAAGTAGCACTTCGTGAAAAACCTAAGATGATTATTGGTGGTGGTTCTGCATATTCTCGTGAATGGGATTACAAACGTATGCGTCAGATTGCTGATAAAATCGGAGCTATCTTAATGATCGACATGGCTCACCCTGCTGGTCTTATTGCTGCTGGTTTATTGGAAAATCCATTAAAATGGGCTCACATTGTAACTTCTACTACACATAAGACTCTTCGCGGTCCTCGTGGTGGTGTTATTTTAATGGGCGAAGATTTCCCTAATCCATGGGGAAAGAAAACTCCAAAGGGAGAAATCAAAATGATGTCTCAATTACTTGATTCTGCTGTATTCCCAGGAATCCAGGGCGGTCCGCTAGAACACGTAATCGCTGCTAAAGCTGTTGCTTTTGGAGAATGCTTGCAACCAGAATACAAAGAATACCAAAAACAAGTAAAGAAGAATGCTGCTGTTTTAGCACAGGCTTTAATTGACAGAGGTTTCACTATTATTTCTGGTGGAACAGATAACCACTCTATGTTGGTTGATTTACGTGAAAAATATCCTGATTTAACTGGTAAAGTTGCAGAAAAAGCTTTGGTTTCTGCAGATATCACAGTTAACAAGAATATGGTTCCATTCGATTCTCGTTCTGCTTTCCAAACTTCAGGTATCCGTTTAGGAACTCCTGCTATCACAACTCGTGGTGCTAAGGAAGACTTGATGATTGAAATTGCTGAAATGATTGAAACAGTTCTTTCTAACGTAGAAAATGAAGAAGTTATTACTTCAGTTCGCGAAAGAGTAAACAAAACAATGGCTAAATATCCATTATTTGCTTATTAATGATTATCCGCTTCTAATTATATAAAAATGGGTTGTTCACTTCGAACAACCCTTTTTTTATTCCTTTTCTTCATGAGCTATGAAACTGTTTTCAAATATTCAATTCTAAGAGACTTAATTTTGCTTTTTGGATGGCCTCTTCTTTATCATTATAAAATAGTTGTCTTTTAAAGATGATTATACCTCTGATTAATAGTCAACTCTTTATTTTTGATTTCTGACTTTTCCAAGAGCGACTATAATAATCAAGCAATCTGCAATTCCCTATTCGGGATTAAACAATAGATGTTACTGATAAAACAGAATCTTCTCGAAACATTCTTTAATGGAAATATAGTACTAAGAAGCAATATAAAGATTCTACTTAATCTTAAACACAAAGCCAGAAGCAGTCATATACTTCCCTCCCTGCATTGCATTAAACATATAGGCTGGTTTACCGTTTTTGAATAATATCTGTGGTCTTTCAAACCTTCCGTAACGGGTAAGATGTTTGGGTGCAGGAGGTTCTTGCAGATATGCATCCGCTCCGTACCAGCCAATCTGAGGTTTTCCCCAATGAATCCCATCTTTCGATTCAAGATAAAGACCGACAGTATGATTATAGAATCCCATATCTCGCATTAGCATTTTGAATTTACCTTTCTGATACCATATAAAAGCATCCTCCACTTGTTGATTTTTTCCGTATACAGAAAAGTCAATCAGCGGATTTCCTTCGTATCGTACATAAGGGCCTTCAAGCTTCTTTGCTATTGCCAGGCCATATTTACGATTTCCTTTAACACCGTTCTTCTCCTGAGTATAATCTACATTATTCCAGGATTTGTAATAAAGCCAATACTCTCCATTTGGATGTTTGATAAATGCAGGATTTGTCGTACAATGATCGTCCCATGATCCTTCAGAGCCAGCTTCCAACAGGGGTTTATCACTCCTGGTCCAGGGGCCGTTTAATGTAGGAGCCGTAGCTAATCCAATGCGCTTAGTATTAGTTTTTCCATTACTATTACCTATATAAAAAAGGCAATATTTGCCGTCAACGTATTCGATATGAGGATTATGACAAGTAGTGGCATCCCAATATCCGGGACGAGGCGCAAGTACTGTCTCCAAATAAGTATACGGTCCTTCAGGACGATCGGCCACGGCATGAGCAATTTCCGATTTATGAATCCACCCTCCCATTCCATATTTAGCCGGCCAACGGGAATAAAATACATGAACCTTTCCATCCGGTCCATAAATTGGAGCTACGCACCACACATAGTAATCTTCCGTTTCAAGAATTCGTCCCATAGGTACAAGAGACTTACAGAATTTTGAAACATCTTTCTTTTTAAAATCCTTAAAAGTATCTGGCTTATTTTGAGCCAAAGCACCTAAAGAAATTAAAAATGAAAGAATCCATATAAACTTGCCTTTCATTTTCATGTATTAAATAATTAATGGGTG
>Ga0183095_10680_pt1 | contig 73119 bp, 52 predicted proteins | sample BioMet4_FD_130346 | JGI IMG/M metagenome (GOLD analysis project Ga0183095, IMG submission 130346) | Microbial communities from bioreactor (seeded with sewage sludge) at LBNL, California, USA - Biofuel metagenome 4 (v2) (version 3) | ecosystem: Engineered > Bioreactor > Anaerobic > Unclassified ... | reverse complement strand
AACCTGTTTGCACACTGGCGGTATGGTTTTAAAGAATGACTGGAATGACAAGAGCCGTATGACGGGAGACTGTCACGTACGGTTCTGTGAGAGGCTCGGGCTGAAATGCCCTTGCCTACTCGACATTGCATCGCGTGGGTTTTGTAAGCAATTTATTAAAATTGTCAAATGAGCCGTAACTATAAATTCCATAATCTTGAAGGTGTTTAAGTTATAGAAATGATTAAATGTTGTATTTTTTAATAAATCAGGAACAAGAATTGCCTTATATTTTTTGTTGTATTAACGCTCAAATCCATTTTCAATCTTTTAAACTAATAGAAACAATGCCTGCATCGCACCAATGCTGTATTAAGGTATGACTAATTGCGGATTTATTATTTATCTACTGTTGGCTTTAAGATGAAAAATCAACATAATGTCAACAGAAAGTCAACAGATAGTCACTGGGAATATCGAAGTTAATCCCTCTTTGGTATGAGGAAAATGCAGACCGAAAGAAGAAAACAATATGATTTCATCCGGAGGATGCTTTTTTCACATGTAATATTATAATCGCAGATACGACATCATTTTATTCTCAATACTTATTTTATAAGTTTTGCCGTTGTGGAATCAGGGGAGAAAGGTGTTTTGAACAATGTTATTGTTATAAAATAAAGCCACACGATGCAATCATGCAGCAGCAGGGGGCCTTTCATCCGGTACGAAACCGAACCAACTTTCGTCCAACTTGTTCTCTTTTAATTGAAATCATATTTCGAATTTACATTAATAATCAGTAATGGATTTGTTAGGAGGTTTTATGCCAATGAATGATTTGATTTATCAATGAATTCCCAGGAATAAAATGTAATTGTAATGTAACAGGAATGAAATCATTTTTTAACCCTGATTAGCCTTTTTTGTATTGTCTTAATATTTAAAAATATCGAAAAATGAAAAAACCAATTCTCATTCTTATTGCATTAGTCAGCCTGGCCATTTGTTCCGCAAATGCTCAAAACAAGGATGAATTTAAACCATCCGGTAAACCTGAAGCCCTGATTTTTACAGATTTCAGTAATACCTCTACCGGGGGTAAAAGCCAGAACAAGTTTGAAATAACACGGGCTTATCTGGGTTACAGTTACAATTTCAGTCCGGTTTGGTCAGGCAGGGTAGTGTTTGACGTTGCCAATCCTGGTACCGGGAGTTTACAGTATACTGCTTTCTTAAAAAATGCTTACATGCAGTATCAAAAATCCAATCTGACCGTAAAGTTTGGTATGATTTCAACAACAGCCTTTGATGTTCAGGAAAAGTTCTGGGGGAACCGTTATATCTATAAATCATTTCAGGATCAGTATGGTATGAACTCAAGCGCGGATCTGGGAATTAGTGCAGCTTACAAATTTAGTGACTTTATCAGCGCTGATGCAATTCTTGAAAATGGAGAAGGTTACAAGATAAATGATGCTGATTCAGTCTTAAAAACGGGTATTGGCGTTACCCTGCATCCGGTAAAAGCTTTGACCATCCGTGGTTATTATGATGTCATGTCCAAAGGTTCTGCTACCCAGCAAACCGAAGCCATCATGGCCGGTTATTCCGGAAAAAAATTCAATCTCGGGGTTGAATACAACTACCAGGCTGATTATAAGCTAAGAAAGGGGCAGGATTGGTCCGGCTATTCAGCTTACGGGACTTATTATTTCACGCCGAAAGCAGATATTTTCGCCAGATACGACAACCTGAGTTCAGAAAAAATTGGAACTGCAGCCAATGCCTGGAATAAGTCAAAGGATGGACAATTATTTATGGCAGGATTGGAGTTTATCCCTGTTAAGGGTATCCGGATTTCGCCTAATTATCAGTTATGGTCCCCAAGGGATAATACCAAATCAAACATATCCACGATTGTCATGAATCTTGAGATCAAGTTGTAATAATGAACTTTAAAAATCAATAAAAATGAAAACAGCATTAACAATTGTAATGGCTTTGTTTGTCCTGATTTCCAACGGACAGACTACTAAGAAAAATGTCAACCTAAGTGGTGCAGGAGCAACATTTCCAATGCCCTTTTACATGCAATTGATATCTGATTACGGGGCTAAAACGGGAGTGAAAATAAATTATGGCGGAATTGGCTCAGGAGGAGGAATCAAAAGTTTGAAAGATAAAGTAGTTGATTTTGGCGCTTCAGATGCTTTTCTTACTGATAAAGAAATTGCTGCTATGCCGGCCCCGGTTGTACACATACCCACCTGTTTGGGAGCTGTAGTACTGGCATACAATCTTCCGGGCATCAAATCTCTGAGACTTAATAATGAGGTGCTGGCAAAAATCTTTATGGGAGAAATCACCCAATGGGATGATAACCGGATTAAAGCAGAAAATCCTGGTTTAAAACTGCCGAACCTTAAAATTTCTGTTATTTACCGTTCAGACGGAAGCGGAACAACCTTCATATTCAGTGACTTCATGAGTAAGATCAGTGGAAAATGGGCAAAAGAAATCGGTGCCGGCAAAACATTGAACTGGCCAGTAGGTATGGGGGCAAAGGGGAATCCCGGAGTAGCGGGAACAATAAGTCAGACTGTCGGGGCATTCGGATACATTGGATCAGAATATGCCTTTGCCCAAAAAATTCCATTTGTTAAATTGAAAAACAAAGCAGGCAATTATATTGAACCCTCCGTTGAATCGGTAACTGCAGCGGCTCAAGGGGAAATTCCATCTGATACGCGTGTGATGGTGACCAATTCTTCAAACCCGAAAGCATATCCAATCTGTGGATTTACCTGGATCATCCTTTATAAAGAACAGTCTTATGACGGAAGGAGTATTACACAGGCCGAGGAAACTTTAAAATTTCTAAGATGGGTTATAAATCGGGAGGCCCAGGCTGTTGCTCCGAAACTGGCCTATTCTCCCCTGCCAAAGAAAGCAGTATCATTGTCTGAAAATATCTTGAAATCAGTAACTTACAATGGCAAACCGATTCTAAAATAACAAGGAGACGGGAAACAGGAGAACGGAAACAGGAGAACGGAAAGGGGGAGACCTCCGGTTTCCTGTTTTTTTGTTTCCAATTTGTGTAAAGGGAACGGGGAAGAGATTTTAGAGCATTGGCGGTAAGTTACACACGGGCAGGAAAGTGATAGTTCGTGATGAGATTTTTTCTTCAGTCTTCCGAACCCATCCTTGTTTTCCGTCTAAAGAGATAAAGTTGCAATTAATTCTTTTAGTTTTTCAAATAATGGTTTCTGAATTCTTTGGGGGTCATGTGAGTTATTTCCTTGAATTTACGGTTAAAATTTGACAGATTGTCAAATCCGGAGGCATAACAAATGTCTGAAATGGCCAATTCTTCTTTTTGGATCAGAAGTTTTTTGGCATGGCAGACACGTAACTCGCAAAGGAAAGTCATAAATGTCCTGATCGTGCTCTTCTTGAAATATTTACAGAATGCATAGGTGGTCATATTGGCTATTTCTGCTACATCCTGAATCTTGATTTTATTCCGGAAATTGGCTACCACGTATTCATGTACTTTCTTGAGCCGCATGACAGAGTGATCGCTGTAATTCAATAAAGGCAATTCAGAAATATACGTCTCGGTCAGAAGCGGGTATATTTCAGCTTTAGACAATTCGTACAGGATATCTATGAATGCTATTATTTTGAGTGGACCTTCTTTTAGGACAAGGTTTTTAAATTTTTCATGAATTTTCTTGGTGTTGGAATTCGGAAAACAGACGCCTCCTTTTGCTTTATGTAACAAATCTTTAATTGGAGCCATCTCGGGTAATGAGAAAAAGTCTTTTCCCAAAAAATCTTCAGAAAACATTACCAGAAACCCAGATGCTTTTGAGCCTCCGTTTTCTCCGTAAATTGAATCGTTGTTCCAGCAATGAGGAATATTAGGTCCTAATAGGACAATATCTCCATCCTGGAAATTTTCAACACTGTCACCTACGAAACGTATACCTTTGCTGTGAACAACATATTTCAGCTCATATTCAGGATGAAAATGAAAATCGCTATCGAAACGAGGAAGGTTCTGTTCTTTGGCAACGAAAGAAAAACCCTGATTGACTATTATCTTTTGATACTGAGCTTTCATAGGTTTTTAAATAATCATATACTATCCGAACTAAAGACCGTCATATTATTCTAAAGTCTTGGTAAATATGTTTTTCAAATTTGACCGCAATATACAGCGTTCAAATGTAAAAAGTTTATACATGTTTAATCTGTACAAAATTGTCTTGAACTAATACAATATTGGCAATAATTTGGTAAGGGAACCAACATTGCCGATGAGGCTTACTGATCACATTAAGAACACTTAAGTGATCAAACTCATTTTTAGATTAAGGCAAAATTAATTTTCAGAATTGTTTTAATGCGTTTATAATCAGAATATATGAAGAATGGAATGTGCTTTATGAAAATTAATGTCAATATTTAATAATTATGCCTGGCAACTATGGGAGGGTGTTTGAAAAAGTGATATTACAGAAATCTGCTTCCGATTCCGGAATTTAGAATTAGCTTTTGGGGTAGATATTACTGTAATTTTATGTAGTGTTTCCTATATTCTTTGGGTGTCATGGTTGTTAATTTTTTAAACGTACGGTTAAAATTAGAAACATTGTCAAAACCTGAGTCATGACAAATATCTGAGATGGCTAACTCTTCTTTCTGAATCAGAAGTTTTTTGGCATGGCAGATGCGCAACTCACATAAAAAAGTCATGAAAGTTTTCACCGTACTCTTTTTAAAATATTTACAGAAAGCATACGGGGACATGTTGGCTATTGCTGCTACCTCGTGAATTTGAATTTTCCGTTGAAAATTGGCCAGAACGTATTCGTAAACCCTTTTTAAACGTTCCACTGAATGATCGCTGTAGTTCATTGATGGTAACTCTTCAATATACGTTTGGGTCAGTAATGGCCTTTTCTCTGCTTTTGACAATTCGGTGAGAATATCAAGTAGCAGTATTATTTTTAGTGGTCCTTCGTATGAAATTAACCGTTTAAGTTTGCCGGCAATGTCGAATTTCCCCGTATTGGAGAAGCAGATCCCTCCTTTGGCCTGATTCAGCAGATCCTGGATCGGGGACATTTCAGGCAGCTGAAAGAACTCTTTACCCAAAAAACTTTCTGAAAACATAACAAGATAAGCCTTTGATAAGTTATCGCTTCCACAAGAGAGTGCGTCGTTATTCCAGTAATGGGGAATATTCGGCCCTAAAAGAACCAGATCCCCTTCCTGAAAATTTTCGACACTATCACCAATAAACCGGATGCCTTTGCTTTGGCTGACATATTTTAGTTCAAACTCGGGGTGGAAATGAAATTCGATGTCAAACCGTGGCAAATTCAACTCTTTGGCAATAAAAGAGGATTCCTCGTTAATTATAATTTTCTGGAACTGAGCTTTCATGGTTATAAGATATTATATAAATATAAATCCTAAACTAAAAAATCATCTGGTCGAAGCCGTTGTCCTTAAAGTTAATTGATCTGCTAATTATAAAAGATAGCTTTCAAAAGTTAGTTATAAATCAGCCATCAAATATAGAATAACTACAAGCAGCTGATCAGTACAAAATTGTCTGGTACTTGTACAATATTGCTAATTTATGATGTGGCTGAGCAAACTTTTTCAGGAAGGTTTACGGATCACATTGCGAATACTCAGGCAATTCGAATATTCTGACATTCATTCGGAATATCTTTACTCAAGTAGTTGATAAAGATTGATTTCAGTGATATTTACTGAAATCGGCTGCCGTTAATAACGTGAGTTCGGTCTAAGCGAAGATCACAAACAATATTTCGCTTCGTATCTGCTTTTGGCCCTTGTCTTCTTCGGTGTTTATTCGTAGATTATTCGTATATTATTCGTATATCATTCGTACATGATCGAATAATCAGCGAATAATCTACGAATAATCATCGAATGAACACCGGAGATAATACGGTTCTGATAAGATGGTCACTACACGATATTTACCGGCTGAGTGTCTGGCAAACCCTGCCTTGACGGGGGATAAAATCAAGTGAAAAAAGGGAAATGTGATGAGCGGAAAGGTAAAACAGGGTCCTGTTATCCTCAATTCAACAATTTTTCACAAATCTTACGTCGAACTCGTGTTAATAGTAATGGCAATATTTCATCAATATTGATGTAACGCTACATTCCGAAAAGTCTACTATAATAAATTCATATAATGATTTCTATATTCCTTGGGCGTCATCCTGGTCATTTCTTTGAATTTACGATTAAAATTTGATAAGTTATCAAAGCCTGAATCAAAGCAAATATCTGAAATGGCTAATTCCTCTTTTTGGATCAGCAGCATTTTGGCATGACAGATGCGTAGCTCGCATAGAAAAGACATAAAAGTTTTTACGGTGCTCTTTTTAAAATATTTACAAAAGGCATAGGTTGACATATTCGCTATGTCTGCTACATCATGAATGCTTATTTTGTTCTGAAAATTAGCCTGAACATATTCGTGCACTTTTCTTAGACGTTCTACAGAATGGTTGTTATAATTCATTAATGGCAATTCATTGAGGAATGCTTTGGTCAACAGAGATCTTTTTTCAGCTGTTGTCAGATCGAAAAGAATTTCGAGAAGAAGCATTATTCTCTGTGGTCCGTCACATGAAATCAGTCGTTTAAGTTTTCCGGGAATATCGAGTTTATCCGGATTCGAGAAACAGATCCCTCCTTTGGCCTTATTCAGCAATTCTTTGATTGGGGACATTTCAGGCAATGAGAAAAATTCTCCACCTAAAAAGTTTTCTGAAAACATCACAAGAAAAGCTCTTGCCCTTAAGTTCCTGTCTTCACAATATACCGAATCGTTACTCCAGTAATGGGGGATGTTAGGCCCCAAAAGAACCAGATCGCCTTCCTGAAAGTTTTCAACACTATCACCAATAAATCGAATACCTTTGCTATGGATAACATATTTCAGCTCATATTCGGGATGGAAATGGAAATCGCTGTCGAATTGAGGTAAATTCAACTCTTTGGCAAGAAAAGAGGATCCCTGGTTAATTATGATTTTCTGAAACTGAGCTTTCATAAATATTTATTTACAAAATTCTCTGACTGAAAATAATGTTCGAAGTAATGAAATATTTCCGAAATATACCCAAAAAAATATTAAAAACAGACAATTCAGTATTATTGAAAATGAAAATATTTTTATTTGGAAAGATTCTAAACGCAATAACAATGTTAGGATAGTATGAAATAATTGTAAAATTTAGACAAAATAATATCAGTATCTGACAATTCAGTATAATCGAACTTCAAAATTTTTAACGCTCTTTGAATCTTAGTTTAAGACTGATTAATTTCTTAAATTCTTATAACATGGAAAAAAATAAAGTTTCGAGAAGGCAATTTGTTACCGGCCTGTCAGCAGGTGCTATTGTGACAGTTGCAGCAAGTAAAGTTCCTGTATTCGGGAATGTTAGCGGTAATTCCGGCAAACTGGCAATTCTGGGTGGTGACCCGGTTGTTAAGAGCAAGGTATGGCCAAAATGGCCCTACGTGGATGATAAAGTAGTAGATTCTATCGTAAAGACCACCAAGAGCGGAGCTTGGTGCAGGATTGATGGTGGTAACTATACAGTTCGGACTTTTGAGCAGGAATATGCTAAACTGATGGGAACCAAATTCTGTGTAGCAACCGGCAGCGGGACACAGGCTCTGAGTACCTGCGTAGAAGCATTGGGCATTGGTCCGGGTGATGAAGTTATTACTTCTCCCTACACTGACATGGGAACCATCTCTTCAATTCTTACCAGCCGTGCTCTTCCGGTACTTGCTGACCTTGATCCTGATTCTTACCAGGTTGATCCTGCCGATGTAAAGAAAAGGGTTACAGCCAACACAAAAGCTTTGATGCCGGTACATATCATGGGACAGCCCTGTAATATGGATGCCATCATGGCCATTGCCAAAGAGAAAAACCTTAAAGTAATTGAAGATGCCTGCCAGGCACACTTTGCTACCTATAAAGGGAAAACAATTGGTACTATTGGAAACGTAGGATGCTTCAGCTTCCAGTCATCCAAAACCATTGCCTGCGGTGAAGGCGGCGGTATTATTGGTAACGACGAAGCTCTGATGGATCAGTGCTACACTGTTCAGAATCACGGAACTTCACGGAAGGGACGTTCAGAAACAATTGGACCAAAAGACAGAATGAACGAGTTCGAAGGAGCTGTATTGTTGGGACAGTTGGATGGAGTCAGGGCACGTTATGAGCTTCGTAACAAAAACGCTGCTTACCTCACTTCCAAACTGAAGAATTTCCCTGGGCTTGTACCTCAGAAACTTTATGAAGGCACAGGCAGCGGATCTTTCTATCTGTATCCAATGTCCTTCCATAAAGAACACTGGAACGGTGTATCCCGTGATACATTCCTCAAAGCTATAGCAGCAGAAGGTATTGGTTTAAGTCCTTACATTGCCAATGGATTGCACAAGGAACCATGGGTAGAGCATATTCTGAATCTGAATGTATATAAGAAGATGTATTCAGCAGCAAGGCTTAAACAATATCGTGAACAGTTCCATTATCCGATGTGCGACAGGGTATGTTCAGAAATGGTTATGCTTTGGGCATCAGGTCCGCTGTTAGGAACTCAGGCTGACATGGATGACATTATCAACGCCATCATGAAGGTTTATGAAAACAGAGATAAATTAGCAAAAATCTGAATTTAGGTTATAGGATTTAGGCTTAAGGCTTTAGGTTAAGAGTAAAAGGAAATTTTTCCTTTTACTCTTTATTTCCTAATTCCTAATTCGTAGTTCGTAATTTCTCTAAAGTGATACTAAATTTTTGTTTACTTTTTCTGACCTTATTAACAGGAGGTAATGGCAGTGATCTGAATGCGTTTACTGCACATTTCAGGTTGTTGCCTCAACCGCAGAAAATAGAGTTATTAAGCGGTGAAGGATTGGAATATTCCGATCTAAGGGCGATCTGTCTGGATAACGCCCATAAACCTGTTATGTCTGAAAAGCTGGCCTGTCTGCCTCTTTCAGGTAAAAAGTCAGCGGGCACACTATCACTTATAATAAATCCTAAACTTTCTTTGCCTTCTTCTGAAGGTTACAAACTTGAAATTTCAAAGAAGCAGGTCACTATAGAGGCACCTGGTCAGGCAGGTTTGTTTTACGGCCTTCAAACCCTGGATCAGTTACTTGAAGATTCTCATGATCTGCGTATTAAAATTCCCCCGTGCAGAATTACCGATTATCCTGAAATCGGGTACCGCGCTGTTCATCTTGATCTTAAACATCATATCGAGGCGATACATTCTTATTATGATATCATCGATAGATTGGCTAAGATTAAAGTAAATGCCATCATTGTTGAATTCGAAGACAAACTTCGCTACCGGAAAGCTCCTGTTGTGGGAGCCGCCAATTCTATCTCTGTTGAAGAGTTCGCCGCGCTCAGCAAGTATGCTTTGAAAAGAAATATAGAAATAAGTCCCCTGGTTCAGGGACTGGGTCATGCTTCTTATATATTAAAGCATGATGAATACAAGGACCTCAGGGATAAACCTTCTTCAGATTGGGTATTTGATCCTCTGAATCCAAAGACCTACGAGCTCCAGTTTGCTCTCTATGAAGATGCTATGGCAGCAACCCCCTATGGTAAATATCTTCATGTCGGTGGCGATGAAGTGGGAGTAGGCAATCTTGGAAATTCTGAACTCGAAAAGAAATCGGGCAAAAGTGCATTTGAACTTCAGATGTATTGGTTGACAAAAGTTTCAAAATTTGCCGAAGAGCATCATCGTATTCCCATTTTTTGGGATGATATGGTATTTAATTACGCCGGATTGTATCGGACAACAAATGATCCTACGATTAAGGAGCAGGATGCTAAAGATTTATGGCTAAAAAACAAATCAATTCTGGATCAAAATATTCCCCTGTTTCCAAAGAACTGTGTTTACATGAGATGGAATTACAATTCTCCCAAGCTCTTTGGAAATCAGACTGCCATTGATTGGTTTAATGAGCATAAATTGGTTAACATGGCGGCAACTGCTGCCCAGCAGGCAACTCCATTGCTTCCTTTAAACGGCTCAAATTTTCAGGCCATAAAGGATTTTTGTCAGGTCACTACCGACAAGAAAATGAGTGGAATCTTGTGTACTGTCTGGGAGGATGCATCTCCGCATTTCGAAACAGTCTGGCGAGGTCTGTATGATTTTGCGTTCTTTAGCTGGAATTATGAAGACATTAACCAGGAAACTGCCCATACGATATTCCGTCATCGTTTTTACGGCCCTGAGGTTGAACCAAATGCTTTTAATTTTCAGGATTTATTGGAAAAAGGTGTCAACTTTTGGAGCAGAGCATTACTGAAAGAAGGGAATAGGTACAAATACCATAGTACTTTTAATTTCATTGATTTACCGGATCCTAACAAACCAAATGAGTGGGCTTTGAGATACAAGGAAAAGATAGCCCAGGCAGAGAATGCTGTTTCTCAATATGAACTCATTAAACAGAATCTGGATAAAACAAAAACATTGATAAGGAGGAATAGTTATTCACTGGAGGTATTTGATCAAATTAACAAATTACAGGTGTATTCATCCCGTCTTTTGCTTTTATTGAGACAATACGATGTTGCTCCTCTGAAGGACAAAAATAAGGTTGCCCTTTCCATTAAGAATTTGATTGATGATTTCGCCGGGTTGAGAACTGAGTTTGAATCTGTCTATTCCGAAACGAGAATGTTGGGAAATCCGGAAGGCTATCAACTTGATTCAAATTTTCACAATCACCTCGCTAACGGTACTAATAATACTGATTGGATGTTTGTTTGTGAAATAGCAATGAATAAAAATGTCCTGGGATGGTTATCACAGAATAATTTAATAACAGAAAATATAATCAATTAATAAATTAATAAACTCTAATTATTAAAAAATGAAAAGAAATAAAATTTCAAAGCAGCAATTGGCAGCAGGATTAACAGCAGGGGCTATCGTAGCCGGCGCTTCAAACAATGGTCCGGTATTTGGGAACATTAGTGGCAATTCAGGTAAACTTGCCATTCTGGGTGGTGACCCGGTTGCTAAGAACAAGGTATGGCCCAAATGGCCTTACGTGGACGATAAAGTAGTAGATTCTATCGTAAAGACCACCAAGAGCGGTCTATGGTGCAGAATTGATATTGCCAATGGTACAGTCAAAACGTTTGAGCAGGAATATGCAAAACTGATGGGAACCAAATTCTGTGTAGCAACCGGCAGCGGAACACAGGCTCTGAGTACCTGCGTAGAAGCATTGGGCATTGGCCCGGGTGATGAAGTTATTACTTCTCCCTACACCGACATGGGAACCATCTCTTCAATTCTTACCAGCCGTGCTCTTCCAGTACTTGCTGACCTTGATCCTGATTCTTACCAGGTTGATCCTGCCGATGTAAAGAAAAGGGTAACTGCCAATACCAAAGCATTGATGCCGGTACATATTATGGGACAGCCCTGTAATATGGATGCCATCATGGCCATTGCCAAAGAGAAAAATCTTAAAGTAATTGAAGATGCCTGCCAGGCACACTTTGCTACCTATAAAGGGAAAACAATTGGTACTATTGGAAACGTAGGATGCTTCAGCTTCCAGACAACCAAGACTATTGCCTGTGGTGAAGGTGGTGGAATCATTGGTAACGATGAGGAATTGATGGATAAATGTTACACTGTTCAGAATCACGGAACTTCACGGAAGGGACGTTCAGAAACAATTGGAGCGAAATTCAGAATGAATGAGTTCGAAGGAGCTGTATTGTTGGGACAGTTGGACAGTGCCAGGGCACGTTATGAACTTCGTAACAAGAACGCTGCATACCTTACCTCCAAACTGAAGAATTTCCCAGGTCTTGTACCACAGAAACTTTATGAAGGAACCCAAAGCGGGTCATTCTATTTGTATCCGATGTCCTTCCATAAAGAACACTGGAACGGAGTATCCCGTGATACATTCATCAAAGCTGTGGCAGCAGAAGGTATTGGTTTGAGTCCTTACATTGCCAATGGATTGCACAAGGAACCATGGGTAGAGCACATTTTGAATCTGAACGTATATAAGAAGATGTACTCAGCAGCAAGACTTAAACAATATCGTGAACAGTTCCATTACCCGATGGCAGACAGGGTATGTTCAGAAATGGTGATGCTTTGGGCATCAGGTCCGCTGTTAGGGACTCAGGCTGACATGGATGATGTTATCAATGCCATCATGAAGGTTTATGAAAACAGAGATAAATTAGCCAAGATCTGATATGTCTGGATTAAGAAAAGAATGCTCGGTCATTCTATTGATAATTTTCATAGGGTTGATGCCTGTTTTTACCGGTAGCAGCAATGCATTTTGTGCCCCGGATAAAACGCAGGCTTCGGCCTTGCATCTGTCAACTTTTGATATAGATGCGACCCCGCCAATCGGGACTCAATTGACATACGATCGTGAAATTAATAAATGGGATTTAGGTTTAAGAGCAAAGGGTATTGTCATAATTGGAGCCGGTCAGCCAATAGTACTTTGTGCTGTGGATTGGATTGGCATTGCCAATGATGGACAAGATGCTTTTAAGGAGGCTCTTGCAGAGGCTGCAGGAACTATTCCAGGCCGGGTTGTTGTCCATACCGTTCATCAACATGATTCCCCAGAGTGTGATTTTGGCGCAGAAAAGATACTCAAAGATTTGGGTCTCGATCCTGGATGTTTTGAAAGTACTTTTCAAAGAGAAGTTATTAATCGTCTTAAGACAGCGGTAAAACAATCGATGGAGCATCAGCAAGTGTTTACTCATATCGGGATGGGTGAAGCCAAAGTTTATAAGGTGGCTTCAAACAGGCGCATTAATGGCCCGGACGGTAAATTTCTTGCAACACGGTATTCTTCCACTACTGATCCAAAATTAAGGGCATTACCGGAGGGTCTCATTGATCCGATGGTTTCACTCATCAGTTTCTGGAATCAGGATAAACCACTGGCTGTTTTAAGTTTTTATGCTACTCATCCCCAGAGTTATTACCGTACAGGGGTAGCTAATCCGGATTTTCCAGGCCTTGCACGTTTTTACCGTCAATTGGCTGTACCACAAGCTTTACATATCCATTTCAACGGAGCTGGCGGTAACATTACGGCCGGAAAGTACAACGATGGGAAACCTGAAAACAGAGATATTCTGGCCAGACAACTTGCTGATGGCATGAAACGAGCCTGGGAAGCTACGAAGAAACAACCCGTTTCTCCGGAAGCTATTAACTGGGCAAGCGAACCGATCGAATTGCCATTGGCTAAAAATATCAGTGATCTGGAAGGAAAGCTTAAAACGATGGATCATGTCTATATGGCCAATAACCTTTATAAACTGGTTTTGTTGAAAAGGACTCAGGCCGGGAAAAAAATTAATGTTTCGTGTCTTTCAGCCGGAAATGCACGGGTTGTTTTTCTTCCTGGAGAACCCTTCGTTGAATACCAGTTGGGGGCCAAAGCAATGCGTCCGGACAAATTTGTGGCGGTAGCGGGTTACGGTGACTATGCTACGGGATATATCTGCACAGCTGCTGCATACAGTGAAGGCGGGTATGAATCCAGTGAGGCTTCCGGCGTGACTGCTGAAATTGAACAAAGGTTAATGGCGGTATTGCATAAGCTGCTTGATAAATAATTTTTGTAAATAGCAAAATGGTAAGATAATATGATTTAAAAACTGAAATCATGAAGATAAAAACTCTTTATAAAGAATGCTTCTTTTTGTTTTTACCATTGCTATGTTTTAATCTGCTGCTTTTAAATGAGGTTGGGGCTACAAACGGTAAGGTAAATAAAACTGAAAAATCTGCAACTCAGGATTTACTATCGTATAAAGTTAACGGTGTCGTTAAGCCTGTAAAAACTATTGCTGACTGGGAGAAAAAAAGGAATCAGATTCTTGACAGCATGCAGGCTGTAATGGGAAAGCTGCCTTCCAGAGCTAACTTGCCCTCTTTAGATATTCAGGTGATCGATAGTTTAAACGGAATTAATTACACCCGGTACACAATAAATTTTGTTGTTGCTGAAAACGAAAGATTACCAGCACTTTTGTACGTTCCTTTTAAAAAAAGCAAAGTGGAAAAATTTCCTGCCATGCTTGTTTTGCATGGAACCGGTGCAAATGGAAAGAGAATCGTGGATGGTGACAGTTATTCTCCAAATCATGCTCAGGCTAAGGAACTGGCCCAAAGAGGATATGTTGTCATTGCTCCGGATTATCCCAGCTTTGGAGATCTCAAAGATTATGACTTTGACAATGATCGTTACGAATCTGGTACAATGAAGGGCATTTTTAACCATATGAGGTGCATTGATTTACTTCAATCCAGAAAGGATGTTGACCCCGACCGTATAGGTGTGCTGGGTCATTCGCTGGGTGGACATAATTCGATGTTTGTGGCTGCCTTTGATAAGAGAATAAAGGTCGTTGTATCGAGTTGCGGTTGGACACTTTTTGATTATTACAATGCGGGCGACGAGGTGACAAAAAAATTTGGTGGCCGGTTGGGTGCATGGGCACAAAAACGTTATATGCCTTTAATGCGGGATAAATACAATCTGGATGCCACAAGAGTTCCTTTTGATTTTGATGAGGTTATTGCTGCGATAGCCCCACGGCTGTTTTTCTCAAACTCTCCGCTGAAGGATGCCAATTTTGACGTTCAGGGTGTAAAAGAGGGGATTGTTAAGGTGACTAAGGTATATCAATTTCTGAAATCAAAAGATAATCTGCAGGTTCGATATCCTGACGCACAGCATGACTTTCCACCGGAAGTTCGCCTTGAAGCGTATCGTTTCATCGATAAGGTGTTCAAGCATGTTCCACCTGTTGATGAAATCAAGTAGCATTTTATTATTTAATATTTATAAATACTTTAATAGATGATTGGTAAAAAAACTCTTAGACGTGAGTTCATAAAGAATAGCGCATTAGCTTCTGCTGGTGCTATTTTGGCAACTGGTCTGACTTCTAATGTGATGGCAGAGGGCACAAGGGCAAACAGTACAGCTGCTGTTCTTGGAGGTGAACCAGTCCACACCAAAGGCTGGCCGGTTTGGCCATTGTGGATTCCTGATGAAGATGATAAACGTGTCATCGAAGACATCAGAAGTGGTGTATGGTCTCGTAGTCATTTGGCAACCGAATTTGAAGAAAAATGGGCACAAGCTCTTGGTGCCAAACGTTCACTGGTTGTAGTAAACGGGACAAATGCGTTGATTACATCACTGGTTCAATCCAATATAGGGGGTGGCGATGAAGTTATCATACCTCCGTATACCTTTATAGCCACTGCAGCTGCTGTCCTTGCCGCGGGCGCAATTCCTGTTTTTGCTGATGTTGATCCGGAAACTTTCCTGATTAATCCGGATAAGATAGAAGCAAAAATCACATCCAGGACCCGTGCTATTATACCTGTACATATTGCCGGTTTACCTGCCAATATGCCTCGGATTTTACAGATAGCCAAAAAACATAATCTTGTTGTTATAGAGGATGCATGTCAGGCACATTTGGCTGAGGTCAACCATAAAAAGGTTGGTACCATTGGCAATGCAGGCTGTTTCAGTTTCCAAAATTCCAAGAATCTTGCCATTGGTGAAGGAGGTGCTGTTGTAAGTGATGATGTAGAATTTATGGATAGATGTTATTCTTACCATAACTACGGGAACCCTTACGGAACTCTTATTGGAGCTGCAGGAGCCGGAACCGTTATCCCGGGTACAAAATTGAGAATCACGGAGTACCAGGCCGCCATTGGTTTGGCACAATTGAAGAGATTGGATGAGCAAACCACCACTCGAAATGAAAATGCACAGTATCTGATTTCGAAGCTCAAGAATATTCCGGGAATTATGCCCGCTAAGCTTTACGATTGCGTTACCAGGGCTGCCTATCATCTTTTCCCTTTCCGCTACAAAAAAGAGGAATTCAAGGGTATGTCCAGAAAATTGTTCCTGAGTTCTTTGAATGCTGAGGGAATCTCTTGCTCAAGCGGGTATCAGACGCTGAATACCATGCCATTCTTAGGGAATGCTTTTAAAACCAAGAATTTCAAAAAGATGTATTCTGCCGACATGCTGGATATCCGTAAATATAACGAAAGAAATCAGTGTCCTGCTAATGATCGTTTATGCAATGAGGAAGCTGTCTGGTTTACTCAGAACATGCTGCTCGGTTCCAAATCGGATATGGATGACATAGCAAGAGCCATTGAAAAGATACACGAGAATGCAGAAAAGATTACAAAGAAAATTTAATTTTAATTACCAAATAATAATTTACCGATGAATAAATGCCGAATTTTATTTGCAAGCCTTTTTACAGGTTTGGTGCTGATGAATTGTACACAGGCGGTTCAACCAAAAGTTGAGAACACCCCTGTATCAACTCCCGATGCCAAAATAACAGCCACAGTTTATAACTCTGGTTTTGAACATTCCCATGATACCTATAACGGTCTCTCCTCCGCAAGCGATGGGAAAATTTATTACGTCCTTTGTTCAACATTGATGGATGTGGCCGGTCAGATGTACTGTCTTGATCCAAAGACCGGGAAAACCGAACATCTTGGTGACCTTACCGAAGTTTGCGGTGAAAAGGACATGAAAGTAGTAGCACAGGGGAAAAGCCACGTAAATTTTGTAGAATCAGATGGTAAACTTTATTTTGCTACTCACCTTGGTTATTACAGCGACATTGACGGGATGGAAAAAACTGGTATTCCGACCGGTGATTATAAAGCCTACCGTGGAGGTCATTTGCTGGCTTATGACATGAAATCCAAGAAATTTGAAGACCTTGCCATTGGCCCTCACAGTGAAGGTATTATCACTATGAATATGGATACCAAACGTGGTCTTATCTATGGTCTTACATGGCCGACAGGTTATCTTTTCCGTTATGATGTAGCAAAAAAGGAAATGAAAGATCTTGGGGCATTCACTGGAAAGGGTGAAGATGGAAAAGATAAAGATTTTCGTGTAGTATGTCGTTCAATTGCCATTAATCCGGAAGATGGTTCAGTGTATATGACCAATGCAGAAGGTGATATCAAATGCCTTAAGCTTGGCAGTGACGCTGTTGAAACTATCCAGGGTGAAGATATGAGAAAGGATTATTTTGGTACTTATGAAGCATCCACTGCAGGAAGTATGGCTTACAACTGGAGACAGGTATTCTGGTACGGTCCTGAGAAAAAGATTTACGGCGTTCACGGTAATTCCGGTTATCTCTTCCGTTTTGATCCCGCTGCTCCACGGATGGAAGTACTTGACAGACTCACCTCTATCCCTTCTAAATTGAGTGGTATGGGAGATCAGTTCAGTTATGGTTATCTTGGATTCAAATTAGGTCCTGATGGTCATACCATCTATTATTTGACAGGAGCTCCTATCTATGAAAATGGCAAACGAGTTAAGGGAGCCACTACAACTGCAAAAGGTGAAGCTAAGGGTCTTGAAGATCTTCACCTGATCACTTTTGATATTCAGACTGGCAAATACCTGGATCATGGCGCAATTTTCTATCCTGATGGCGGACGTCCATTGTACGTGAATTCAATTGCAATTGGTCTGGATGGTACGGTTTATACTCTTGCCAGAATCACAGAGAATGGAAAAGAAAGAACCGATCTTGTAAGTATTCCAAATCCATTTAAGAAATAACTTATAAAGATTACCCCTTTAGGGCACACCTGATAATTCCGGCATTAAACGAAAAGTAAAGTTTTTGTCGGAATGATCAGGTGTGTTTTTTTTCTTATAATAACTTTCTAACTTTGGAATTACGACAAATTACTACAAACACCTGACAATTTTGTATAACTCTTTTCAATCCGCATTTCGTAAATTTGAGAATTGGGATAATGATCACTTATTCAGTTAGTACCTTATTACAGATTCCAAATTAAATTGATGTATCGATGAAAAAAGTAGCAGTTGTAGGTTTTGGTTTTATGGGCATGACTCATGCTTTGAATATCCTTAAAAATGGCAATTTAAAACTGGTTGCCATTGTCGATAAAAATCCTGAAATAATAGAGAAAAACTTAACCGCTAAAAGCGGCAATTTTTCAACGGGAAATATTGATCCTGCTGCTTTAAAAAACATACGGAAATATTCGGATTTTGACGAATGTATTGAAAACGAAGAATTGGATGCAGTGCATCTATGTGTCCATACTAACCTGCACTATCCTCTGGCTAAAAAGGCCCTTCTGCACAATAAAAATGTTTTTCTTGAAAAACCCTTCTGTTTAAATCTGAAAGAAGGGGAGGAACTGCTTAAACTTGCTGAAGAAAAACAGAAAATATTAATGGTCGGTCATGTAGTAAGATTTATGTCTCCCTATCAAAAGTTAAAGGAATGGGTTGATTCCAAAGAGTTTGGTGATCTAAAATTCCTATCCTTATCGAGATTGTCCGGAGTCCCGGCATGGGGTCAATGGAAAGAAAAACAAGTGAGGGGTACTTCGGGAGGTGCTTTGTTTGACCTCGTTATTCATGATATTGATTTTGCCGGTTATGTTCTTGGATTACCTTCCAATATCAAATGCAATTATCTTCCCGGGGCATTGAGCGATTACGATTATATCAGTGCAATGTGGAGCTATAAAGACAAAGATGTTCATGTCAAAATAGAAGGTGGTAACACGTTCCCTGAAAATTTCCCGTTTCAGGCGGGATATATTGCTAGATTTGAAAAGGCATGTGTTATCTATAATACAATGAAAGGCAATGTTATTCAAATAGCCGATGATAAGAATTCAAAAGAAGTACCAGCCGGAGATTCAGGTGCCGGCTATTTTAATGAAATCGCCTATTTCGCTCATTGTATGGAAAACAACCTGCAGCCCACGGAGTGTATGCCGGCTTCTTCGCTTCAGTCAATTCAATTATGTTATAATCATATTTAATTATTAATATACAGGACTATGAAAAATTTAGCAATTAATGGCGGGGAAAAGACGATAGATAAGAATTTTGTTTGGCCGATTTTTGATGAGACAGCTGTCGATGCGGTTGCCGAAGTTGTTAGAAGCGGGAAATGGGGAAATCCTGATTGCGGAGATCTGGTGGAAGCTTTCGAAAAAGAGTTTGCTGCTTTCTGTGGAACTAAATATGCTTTGACCTGTGTCAATGGTTCGGTAGCTTTGCGTCTGGCTTTGATTGCCTGCGGAGTAAAACCTGGAGATGAGGTAATAGTTCCTCCATATACTTTTATTGCTACTACTTCCATTGTTCTGGAAGCTAATTGTGTGCCTGTTTTTGTTGATATTGATCCGCGTACCTACAATATGGATCCTGACCAGATTGAGAAAGCTATTACAAAGAAGACAAAAGCTATTATTCCCGTTCATTTTGCCGGACAGGCCTGTGATATGGATGCTATAATGGCTATTGCTAAAAAGCATAACTTATACGTTATTGAGGATGCCTGTCATGGTCATGGTGGAGAATATAAAGGCAAAAAGCTTGGAAGTATCGGGGATGCCGGCTGTTTCAGTTTCCAATCTTCAAAGAATCTTACCTGTGGAGAAGGCGGTATGATCATAACCAATGATGAGAAGTTATTTGACATGATGAATTCTTTACGAAATGTTGGCCGTGTTAAGGGTGGCCAATGGTATGAGCATCATTATGCTGGCTGTAATTACCGTATGACACAGTTACAGGCTGTTCTTCTTTCGAATCAGCTAAAAAACCTGCAAAAACAAATCGAACGTCGGCAGGAAAACGGCACTTACCTGAATTCTTTGCTTGAAGAAATTGATGGAATTGAACCTCTTACAAGAGGTCTTGGCGAAACCTTGCATCCTTATCATATTTATATCTTCAAATATGATAAAACAAAATTTAATGGTCTTTCTAAAGCAAAGTTTGCTGAAATGCTTGCTGCCGAAGGCGTTCCATGCTTTATGGGGTATCCTCAGCCTCTGTATAAACAGCCGGTCTTCCAAAAGAAAAATTTCATGTGTTATGCTATTCCGGAAGAGGTTGATTATACAAAAGTAAAATGTCCTGTTACGGAGAAAGCCTGTTACGAGGAGGCTGTGTGGATCATGCAACATGCCATGTTAGGACCCAAAGAAGACATGGACAAATTTGCCGAAGCTATTCTGAAAATTCAAACGGCTGTGAAGGAAAAGTAGCTGGAACCCGCAGAGAATTAAAAAAATCGGAATAAAGGAGCAGAAGTTTTCTGTTAAATCTTCTGCTCCGATTCTATAATAAATGGGTTAGAGTTGCTGTATAGATTCAATTTAATCGCTGTTTCGACGCATTTAAAGTGAACAAAGAGCGAATAAGGAGCGAGCAAACCCGGGTTTTTGCATCTAGCTTCAGCTGCAGGACAATAGAGCGATGTGCCCGTTAGTTTGGAGAATCAGGAATTAAAATAGCGTTTTATTCCCTCAAATTAAGATTTATGAAAAGAATTCAAATTGTTTTTATCTTATTATTGATTGTTTGTCTTCATCCATCAGTAAATGCTGAGGGGAAGGGGACACCCATCAATCAACTTACTGCTAAAGAAAAAGCCCAAGGTTGGCAGTTGCTCTTTGATGGCAAATCTCTTGATCAATTTCGTGGTTACAACGGTAAAGACGTATCAAAGAGCTGGGCCATTGAAGATGGCTGTCTGAAATCGATCGGGAAGGCCGGCGGCGACCTTGCTACTCAGAAGGACTATGAAAATTTCGAATTGAAATTTGAATGGAGAGCAAGCAAAGGCGCTAACAGCGGAATTTTTTACGATGTAATTGAAGATCCTAAATACAAAAGATTATCTGAAACGGGACCTGAGTATCAGATCATCGATGATGAGGGTTATCCCGGAGGGTTATTGGAATCACAACTTGCCGGAGCCAATTATGAAATGCATGTTGCTGATAAAAGTAAAAAGACACTTTATTCTGTAGAATCCGGTAAATTCAATTCGGGAATGATCGTGGTTAACAAGAATCATATCGAGCATTGGCTGAACGGTAAGAAAATTCTCGAATTTGAGCGGTGGACCGACGATTGGTACAAACGAAGAGATGCCGGTAAATGGAAAGATTACCCCGGTTACGGGACTGCCAAGAGCGGCAAGATCGGGATACAGGACCATGGCAGCGTGGTTTGGTTACGCAATATCAAGATTAAAGAGTTGTAATTAACAGGGTTTCAATGTTTCAAAGTTTCAAGAGTTTCAAATGGTCAAATTACCCGAAACCCAATAAAACCTTGGAACCTTGAAACCTTTTTGAAACCTTGAAACCCTTGAAGCTTATGAAATCCTTTCAGGTCTCTTTTCTTATTCTCCTTGTTTTCCTTGGAACCTCCCTTCACTTTAGGGCGGCAGGACAGTCGTCGGGATTTGAAGTGCGTGCGCTTTGGGTGGATCAGAGCGGAGTGGAGACAAAAGAAGCTGTAGATCAGATGATTTCACAGTGCCAGCGCGCAGGGATTAACACGATCCTGCCTTACGTTATGGCGCATGGGAGCGTTTATTTTAAGTCTTCTCATTTTCAAGGGAGAGTGGCTGCCAACGATCAGTTTGATCCACTGGATTACATGATAAAAAAAGCACATGCTGCCGGTATAAAAGTGCAGGCCTGGAGTTATTGTTATTATGAATCAGCCGGAAAAGTAAGAAGACCAGAAATGTTAAGTCAATCCTTTGATCGTAATGCCAACGCTCAGAACTTTCTCTCACCGGCTAATCCGGAGGTAAATCCTTACGTTTTGTCTGTTCTGAAAGATTTATTGGCTTATGACATTGACGGGATACATCTGGATTACATTCGTTATTGTAACGCTGCTTTTGATTATTCAGATAATGCAAGAAAAGGTTGTCAGGCGGAGGTTGGCTTTGATCCGTTAAACTTTTTGGATCACCCCGAGCTGATAGTGCCGGCCCAAAAGGATCCTTTCCCCATTCGGGTGCTGCATCCCAAAACACAAATGGATAAAGTTTGGGAGATTGGAGCTGTTGAGCGAAATCTAAGCCGTACAAAAACGGGCTTTGCCTTTGTTTCGGAGACTCCCCAGAATATTGATGCTTTACGTTGCCCCGGTTTATTGATTATCAGCCATTATACAGACGTATCCCCGGAAATGGCTGCTGCTCTCAACCGATACGTTAAACGCGGAGGCAATATTCTTTGGATAGAGCCTTCAGATAACACTTTAAAAAAATACCCGGAGATTCAGAAATTTACCGGTCTTAATGGAACAACATCCCTTTCAAAGAAGCGCATATCTTTGCAGGTAACCGGGAATCATCCTCTAAATAACTTTATTCCAACTCATCCTTTCCTTACATCAGGCAGTATTCTTCAGTCCGGAGGGGCACAGGTAATTGCTGGGTTAAGCTCGGGTGAGCCGCTAATTACCATAAACCAGGTTGGTAAAAGTAAGGTTATGGTGATAGGTTTCCGGGCGATGGAAAGTAACGATGATGCTGTAATAGAGCTTTTAAAAAGAATCATGAGCTGGTACCGGACAAACGCAGGTGTAAAAGGCCCTGATTTACTTGCTCAAAAACGGGAAGAATGGGTTAAATGGAGGGCTGATCAGGTAGTTAAATTGGTTCGTGAGGTAAATGAGGCTGTGAAAGCTAAGAACCCAAAACTTGAGGTTACTTCCTCTGCCGGTGTTGGACCGCAGCAGTATTATGGCTGCTACCGGGACGGGGGTTACTGGTTAACGGAGAAGATCAACGATGCTCTGTTTCCGATGGACTATACCACCGATCCGCAGGAGTTGGAGGATATATTACAGGAGCAGATCAGCAGAACACCGGCTGGAATGTCTGAACGGATTTTTCCCGGATTGCAGATATACACACGGGGCGACAATAATAAAGTAAAATCAATTGATGCCGATATAGTAAAGAAGCAACTGGCTTTGGTAAAACAGAAAGGATACAAGGGTTATTGCCTCTTTGCTTATCATTATCTTTCAGATGAGATTATCGAAGTAATGAAAGAATTTAACCAAGGGAAGCACTAAAGTTTCAGGGTTTCAAAGTTACAAGGTTTCAAAACTCGCCGAGTTTGAAACCCTGAAACAATTGAAACATTAAAATTTAAACTAATTAAATCAATTAAAATATGAAATCATCAGTTTTCAGCAATCGGGTAGTAATTGCTTTCACTGCTGTTGTTTGTCTGTTTTTGTTAATGAACAGTAACGCCCTGGGTCAGAATTCAGGTTTTAAGGTCCGGGGTGTTTGGGCCGGACCTGATGAATTTGATACTCAGCCGGAAGCTGATTCATTGATCGCAAGGTGTCAGAGAGCCGGGATTAATACTCTTATCCCGGATGTTATGTATAAAAACAATGTCTATTTTAAATCCAAGAACTTTAAAGGACATGTTGTTGCTAATGACCAGTATGATCCACTGGGGTATTTGATCAAAAAAGCTCATGCGGTTGGAATCAAAGTGCAGGCCTGGAGCTGTGTTTACTATGTTGGCGCTCCCAAAAAAGAGATGGTAGGTCAGACCATTGATAAAGATGCAGCTGATGGGGTACTGCTTACACCCGCTCATCCGGAAGTCAATCCATACATTTTATCAGTCATTAAAGAGATGCTGGCGTATGATGTGGATGGAATCCACCTGGATTATTGCCGTTACTGGAATGCCGCTTTTGATTACTCGGAGGCAGCACGAAAAGGCTGTCGGGCAAAACTGGGATTTGATCCGCTCAACTTCCTGGATCATCCTGAAAGAATAGTTCCAGCCAATAAAGATCCATTCCCGATCAGGGTACTGCATCCCAAAACTCAGATCGGGAAAGTCGTGGAACTTGGTCATACAGAACGCAACATGAACATGACAGAAGAAGGTTATGCTTTTGTATCAGAAAGCCCCAAAAACATTGATGCTCTTAAAACGCCGGGATTACTGGTTATTGATTATTTCAATACCGTGTCTCCGGAAATGGCGGCTGTCCTCGATCGTTATGTGAATCGCGGCGGAAATATTCTATGGATGACCCAATCCAATGAGGTATTGGCATCTAATCCGGTATTGCAAAAACTCACGGGCCTCTCAGGAGCAGGACCTCTTTCCAAATCACGCGTTTCACTGCAGAGAACAGGCGACCATGCTATCAGCAAATTTATCCCTACCTTCCAGTTTAATACTTCAGGAAACGTGTTAAACGTTTCAGATGCCACCGTATTGGCAAAATATAATACCGGTGAACCTGCCATTACCGTTAAAAAGACCGGGAAGAGCAGTGTTATCGTAATTGGCTTTAATGCCATGCAATGCAGCCGGGATTCCATGATCACGCTGATGAAAGGTATTATGGACTGGTACCGTGGGGTAGAGACGCACGGCCGTGCGTCTCTACTGGCCGAAAAACGTCAGCAATGGGTTAAATGGAGAGAGGATCAGATCCTTCCGCTGGTAAGAGATGTTTATAAAGCGGTTAAAGCTAAAAGTCCAAATCTTGTGTTAACCTCCTCAGCAGGAGTGGGTCCCCAGCAGACTTACGGTATTTACCGTAACGGGGGAGATTGGTTGGTGGATAACATTAACGATAATCTCTTTCCAATGAACTATACAACAGATCCGGTGGATTTGGTCGATATCCTTGACGAGCAGGAAACTCATACTCCTGTGGGGATGAAAGAGCGGATCTATTCGGGCATTAAATTATATACTGTAAGAGGAGGGCGGACTGTGTCCAATGACGCAGCTGTAATAGAAAAGCAGCTTCTTTTGGTTCAGAAGAATAATTATCATGGTTTTTGCCTGTTCAGCGCCCATAATCTTAGTGACGGGATTATTGAAGTAATTAAAAAGTTTAGCAAATAGGGAATAGGGAGAAGGGAGACCGGAGAAGGGAGACCGGAGAAAGGAGACCGGAGAAGGGAGACCGGAGAAGGGAGGCGGGAAACCGGAGAAAGGAGGTTTTCCATTTTCCGGTTTCCCTACTCCGGTCTCCATTAAAAATTTAAATAGCAACAAGATGAATAGACTGAAAACAGTGGTGGTCCTGATGGGATTATTGATTAGTTTAAGTGTGAGCGGTCAGAATCCTCAGTTTGGGGTACGGGCGCTTTGGGCGGATCCCAGCGGATTTGAATCGCCGGAGGCGGTGGATCAGATGATTTCCAAGTGTCAGAAGGCCGGTATTAATACCATTTTGCCGGATGTCATGCTGGGGGAGAATGTTTATTTTAAATCGAAGCATTTTATCGGGAATGTCCGGGCCAATGACCAGTTCGATCCCCTTGATTACATGATCAAGCAGGCTCATGCTGTTGGCATCAAGGTACAGGCATGGAGCTGTGTTTATTATACGAAAGCTTTGAAGAATGAATGGATCAGTCAATCCTTTGACCGTAATGCGGAATCCCAGAAGTTCCTGTCGCCGGCAAATCCTGAGGTTAATCCATATCTTCTTTCGGTAATAAAGGAACTGTTGGCTTATGATATCGACGGCATTCACCTGGATTATTGCCGTTATTGCAATGCCGCTTTTGATTATTCTGACGTTGCCAGGAAAGGCTGTCAGACCGCTTTAGGCTTTGATCCCCTTAATTTTCTGGATCATCCCGAGCTTATAGTTCCTGCCAAAAAAGATCCGTTCCCGATCAGGGTATTGCATCCTAAAACCCAAATTGAGAGAGTCTGGGAAATCGGGGTGGTTGAGAGGAATCTTAACAGGACGGGAGTGGGATTTGCATTTGTTTCCGAGAGTCCAAAGAATATCGATGCTTTAAAGACACCAGGGCTTCTGATCATTAGTCATTACACGGAAGTGTCGCCTGATATGTCAGCCGCAATAAGCCGCTACGTGAGCCGGGGAGGAGATATTCTCTGGATTGATCCTTCCAACCGGGTGGTGACAAAGTACCCTGAACTGCAGAAAATTACCGGTCTCAATGGTACAAAAGCATTTTCCCAAAGGGTTACCCTCCAGAAAGCGGGGAATGAGGCGATCGGCACACTGATTCCCACCCGACAGCTGAATACCTCCGGGAATACCCTGGAAGTGGGTAACGCGAAGATCGTGGCTCAATTCAGCACCGGTGAACCTGTTGTGACCATCAACAGGGTTGGCAAAAGCAAAGTAATGGTGGTGGGATTGCGGGCTATGGAAAGCAATGATGATTCCGTGATCCTGATGCTGAAGGGTATTATGAACTGGTGCCGGAGGGAAGCGGGGGTGAAGACGCCTGATTTGCTGGCCCAGAAAAGAGATCAGTGGATTAAATGGAGGGCGGACCAGATTATCGTGTTGGTTCGTGAGATCAGCAAAGCTGTTAAGGCTAAAGATCCCCGACTGGTGGTTACCTCTTCTGCAGGGGTAGGGCCTCAGCAGTATTGCGGCGTGTACAGGGACGGTGGTTACTGGCTGACGGAAAAGATCAATGACTGCCTTTTCCCGATGAATTACACAGTTGATCCTGAGGAGCTGAATGAAATCCTGGATGAACAGGCGTACAGGACCCCCAAGGGAATGCAGGACCGTATTTTCCCGGGATTGCGTATTTATGGAAAGGAGAAGCCCTCACTGGATGCCACTATCGTGGAACAGCAACTCAATATTGTGAAAGAAAGAGGATATAAGGGTTATTGCCTGTTTGCCACGAAATATCTGTCGGATGATCTGGTAAAGGTTGCGGAGAGATTCAAATAGGGGTGATGTGGTGATGTGGTGATGTGCTGATGAGATGATGTGCTGATGTGCTGATGAGTTGATGTGCTGATGAGTGGGCTATGGGTAAGCCATGAGTAAGCCATGAGTAAACGATGAGTAAAGCATGAGTAAACCATGAGTAAGCCATGAGTAAGCCATGAGTAAACGATGAGTAAACCATGAGTAAAGCATGAGTAAGCCATGAGTAAACGATGAGTAAAGCATGAGTAAACCATGAGTAAAGCATGAGTAAACCATGAGTAGGATGATGTACTGAGGTGATGATGAGATGATGTGCTGATGAGGGGTGTACGACAAAATTCCCTTTTTACTTCATTGGGCAACTATTATGACTTACATGGGATGGATTAACTACTCGTCAGATCACACTAAGAACAGCTTTAGCTGTGAGATCTTTGTAGAATAAGGATCACGAATTGCCCGAAGCAGCGTTAGCTGCGATATCTGTTTAAAGGAAGGGAAAAGATGTCGCTGCTACGCAGTTTTATTTTAGAGGTGGAACAAATTTCTACAAAGATTCCGCTGCTACGCAGCTTATGCGGAATATAACCATAATTAATGGCCGGCAGAGTTACCGGGGTGACTGATTTGTTAATTTATAGAAGTGAATATAGGAAGAGTCACCAAAAGGGAATTTTGTCGTACACCCGCTGATGAGTGGGCGGAGGTGAGATTGAGAGATTTTAGTAATTTAGGGGGCGATAAATCGCGTGTATAGGTAATGTAGAGACGCGATAAATAATGTGTATATGTAATGTAGAGACGCGATAAATCGCGTCTGTACGTAATATCGAGACGCGATAAATCGCGTCTGTACGCAATAAATTTGAAGATATGAATCGAAAGAAGAATTTTTATGTATTGGCAGTTCTGCTGTTGTTGTTTAGCGGAACTGTTTTAGGACAGGATTATTCGACCCAGAGTATTGACTGGAAGAAACTGAATAATTCGCATGACCTGTCCATCTATCGCTGGGGGCCTTTTTCGAAGAAATATGCGGGGATATCGCATGTGGACAACCTGCGATCGGGAATGCGGTTTGATTTCTCAGTGTTCCCGGGGCTCTACCGTTATAAGGCGAATATCCCGAATGTATTGCTGCAATCGGATTATTATCCCTGGAAGTGTAATAATGATTTGAGCCAGTACACTTTCCGGCACGAGCTGGAGTGGAAGGATGATGTGTATGCAGATGTCCAGTATAATATTGTTGATTCCTCGACGGTATTGGTGGCGATCCATTGTGTAAACAATACTCCTTTGCCCGAGAATATCGATATCAACATGGTGTCGTATGTTGATTATCCGGAAAATTATCCCGATAAGACATTTGAGGGGTCGCCGGCTGTTTTGTGGAGAAATGCGGTGAATTACCAATCCATTAAAATGGCTCAAAAGGATATGAAGGATAATCTGGTGTATGACGGCTGGCTTTTATGCGAAGCACGCAACAGCGATTTACTGGACGGACGGGGCATCAGTAAGCAGTTCGGCAAGGACAAGGGGAATAGAATCACCTACACTGTTAATTTGAATAATGAACAGCTGAATGGGAAGATCAGCGTTCTTTACCGGATCAAGGGGAACGGGCAGACTTCCTTTAACCTCAGCGGTCTGGGAATTGATAAAATGGAAACCGGAAAATGGAAACCGGAGGCCGGAGAAGGGAGGCCGGAATCTGGTCTCCGTTCCAGTATAGTACTGAAAGGTACGGGTAATTTTGAGCAGGCGACCCTTCCTTATTCGGTGAAGAAGGCAGGTTCTTACCAGTTGACTTTTGAATCAACCGGCGGGGCGGATGTTGATTTCAACGGATTCTTTATGGTCCCTGAAAAAGAAAATAAACTGCCGGAGATTGTTACGCTTAGCAAGAATTTCAAGCCCGAAGTTGCCGAGAACGAGAGTATGAAAAATATCGTTCTTAAGTACAAGGATATTAATACTTTCTATGGGGTAAGCTGGGACAACCCCAACGGACGCATCCGCGAATACCAGAATGATGAGATGGACATCCTTTTGCGGAAGACTTATAACAATCAAATCTTCAAGGTATTTACGGGGAACGGGAAAGGGAATTTTGCCGATATTTATATCCGTCCTATAGAGCTGGATTCGCACGAGTCCAAGACGGTTTATGCTTTGGTATGCACCGGAAGCAATGAGTTTGTGAAAAGCCGGCTGAATGACCTGGAGAAGTTGAAGGCCTCCCTGATCCGGAAAGAGGAGTCGAGTAAGGCCCCTGAGGTGCTTCCCGAAGGGCAGAAGTATGCTTTCAGCCAGCAGTTGTTCAAGGCGATCCTGATGACCAATATACTTTATCCAATCTACACCCAGGACAATTATATCCGTCATTTCACCCCGGGCAAATTCTATAACTCTTTATACACCTGGGACGCCGGCTTTATTGCCTTGGGAATGAATGAAATCAATGCAAGGCTTGCGGCGGAGTGTATCAATGCCTACACCACCGAAGAAGGCAACCCCAATGCTTTTATCGAGCATGGTACACCGGTTCCTGTTCAGATCTATGCTTTCTTCGACCTTTGGAACCGGACACAATCCAAGGAGATGCTGACCTATTTTTACCCCAGGCTTAAGAAATACTATGAATTTGTGGCAGGACGGTACGGAAGTTCCAATACCCGGAGATTTAAGTCTAACATGCTGGCTACCTGGAGTTATTTCTACAACAGCGGCGGATGGGACGATTATCCTGCACAGGTAGGAGTCCACGACCTTAAGGTGGAAAACACGGTGGCCCCGGTTGCCAATACTGCGCACAGCATCCGATTGGCGAAAATGATGAAGATGGCCGCTGAGGTTCTGAATGAAAAAGAGGACATCGCCAAGTATGATAACGACATTAAAGTGTTTTCGGATGCCTTGCAAAAATACTCATGGAATGACGCCACCGGGTATTTTAGTTATGTAGAACATGACCAGAAGGGGAATCCGGTTGGGAAGTTTAAAGATCCGGCAAGCGGCGTGGATTTCAACATGGGACTCGATGGCGCATTGCCGTTAGTCTCCGGTATCTGTAATCCCGCCCAGGAGAAAAGCCTGATCGATAGAATCTTCTCCGACAAACGCATGTGGACACCAACTGGGATTTGCGTGGTGGATCAGTCTGCCCCGTATTTCAAATCAGTGGGATACTGGAACGGTTCCGTGTGGATGCCTCAGCAATGGTTTGTCTGGAAAGCCATGCTGGATTTGGGCCGTCCAGATTTAGCCAAACAAATTGCAGATAAGGCTCTGACTGTCGCCAAACATGAACTGGATGCCTCTTACGCCTCTTTTGAATATTATTCAGCCAAGACGGGCAGGGGCGCCGGGTGGCACCAGTTTGGCGGACTTTCATCTCCTTTATTGTCCTGGTTCTCTACTTACTACAGACCGGGGACGGCTACCGTCGGATTCGAAATCTGGATTAAAGAGCAGGCTTTTGGGGATAATCTTTCCTCGTATAAGGGAAGCTTTTCTTTTGATAAATCGACTGCGGCTCATCCACGGACGATCATCCTGTGTATGAACCCGGATTATAAGTATCAGGCAGATTTTAACGGAAAAGCTGTTGCGATCGATTCACCTTATCCTGGTCTGCTCCAGATAACGTTACCGGCTACAAACAGCGATGCTGTACTGACAGTGACCTCCAAGCCACTTCAATAATCGGAGTTGTCAGGAATTTAATCCCTGATTGGTTTGTCAATAATAAATTGGGATAGCGCAAAATGGTGATTCTATTGTATAAAGGTTTGAGCGTCCATTTGCCCGCAATAATAATTTTAGCAGTATGATCACCATTTTGCATTACCTAAAGTGCCGAGGTAATGATATTTAAAGGATAAATAGTTTGGCAGAGATCCTTCTTTTGAAAGCAGGGAACCAAACGTTACCTGCTGCAAAAACAGTATCGCAGTGCTCCAATGACAATAAATGACTTAATGACGACTAATGACAATTACTAACTTTAATCACTATACCTCATGAGACTTTTTTTAATAGCATTGATCCTCTGCTTTTCTTTAGCGGGATCGGATAAAGCCTTTGCTGCCGACAGTCTGAAGTATGTGGATGCACGGCATTTTCAGCTGATCGGTAAAGGATATGCCGACTCACTGAACCAATACGAGCGACTGCCTGCCAGCCTTAAAGGGAAAACCCGGCCGCCGGTGTGGTCGCTTTCAAGAAACTGTTCAGGTCTGGCGATCCGGTTTCACACCAACTCCCCGGTAATTGCCGCCAAATGGGAAGTGACGGGCGATGTGGTCATGAACCATTTTGCCCCTTCCGGCATCAAGGGATTGGATCTTTATTGCTTTGTCGGCGGGAAATGGCAGTTTGTTAATTCAGCCCGGCCAGCGGGGAAATCCACTACTGCCATCATTATCAGCAATATGGTAGGGAAGGATATGGAGTACATGCTCTATTTGCCCCTGTACGACGGTCTTAATAGCCTGGAAATCGGCGTAAAATCAACGGCTGTGATTGGTACCCCGCTTTATAATTTCCCCCAAACGGAGAAACCGGTGGTGGTTTATGGTACCAGCATTACCCAGGGAGGGTGCGCCTCACGGGCAGGAATGTCTTACACAAACATTCTGTCCCGGATGCTCAACCGGGAAATTGTCAACCTTGGGTTCAGCGGCAACGGGCAACTCGATCTTGAAATTGCCGGGCACATGGCCGGTATCGATGCATCCTGTTTCGTGATGGACTGTCTGCCTAATTGTACAAAGGAGCAGATGAATGAAAAATATGTCCGTTTCATTGAGATTATCCGTGAAAAGAAACCAAACGTTCCGATCCTGATGGTTGAGAATATTCTCTTTCCACACATGTATTTCAGCCAGTCCGTTTTTAAGAATATCAGGGAAAAGAACGAATGTCTGAAAAAGATCTACCTTGAGCTGAAAAGCAAAGGCGACCGTCACATTTACTACTTGAAAGCTGACAAACTGATCGGAGATGATTATGAATCAACTGTCGATGGCGTGCACCTGACCGATCTCGGATTCCTGAGAATGGCGCAGAACATGTACCCGGTTGTTAAAAAGCTGGTCAGATAGGCTATAGACTATAGGCTTTAGGCTGAAGGAATCCAGAGACCGGAAACGGGAAAACGGGAAACCGGAGACTGAAGAACGAAAACCGGACCTCCGGTTTCCTTCCTCCCTTCTCCTCCTCCGGCCTCCAGTCTAAAGCCTTAAGCCTATTTTTAATTCTTAATTGCATCAACAAGTTCAACTATGAAGAACATTATTCTTATTGCTGTCTGTTTTCTCTTTTCCCTGTCTGCATTTGCACAGGACCGGACGCACGATCTGATGCCGGTGCCGCAGAGCCTTAAAACGACCGGTGACCGCTGCAGGATCTTAAAAAGCTTTACCATCGGCGTCATCGGCAATCCCGGCGAGCGCGTTTACAAGGAAGCCAGCCGCTCGCTGCGCAACCTCGATAACCGGGCCGGATTGTTTTTTAGCCAGGGATTTATTACTGCCAAAGACAACAACCCTTCTGCTAACCTGCTGATCGAGGTAAAGCGTCCTGCTAATCTCAAATTATACGAGGATGAAAGCTACCAGCTTACCATCAATAACAACCAGGCCAAAATCACCGCCAACACCGATTTGGGAGCCATCTGGGGACTTCAGACCCTCTATCAATTGCTGAGCGTGGACGAGAAAGGTTATTATTTCCCCGGCGTTGAAATTAATGATGCTCCCCGTTTCCCGTGGCGAGGCCTGATGATCGACATTACCCTTCACTGGATGCCGATGGATGTGATCGAGCGCACCCTCGACTGCATGGCTTCCGTTAAGATGAATGTTCTGCATCTTCACCTTACCGAGGATCAGATGTTCGGGATCGAATCGAAAGTTTTCCCAAAATTGCATGAACTTGGATCCGATGGGAATTATTACACCCAGGAAGATATCAAGCGCATTATCGCCTATGCTGATCAGCGGGGGATTCGCATCGTTCCCGAATTCGATATTCCGGGTCATTGCACTTCCTGGCTCATCGGCTATCCCGAACTGGCCGCGAAAAAAAGAAATTATGAGCTGCAGCGTTACTTCGGCGTGTTCGATCCCGCCCTCGATGTTACCAAAGATTATACCTATGAGTTTCTGGATAAGCTATTTACCGAGATGTGTCAGCTGTTCCCTGATGAATACTTTCACATCGGGGGCGATGAAAACACAGGCAAGGACTGGGCAAGCAATCCCGATATAAAAGCCTACATGGACAAGAAGGGAATGAAAACCTACCGTGAGCTCGAAACCGAGTTTATGCAGCGATTACTGCCGATTGTCACCAAAAACGGCAAGAAGATGATGGGATGGGACGAGATTTTCAGGCCGGGGGTCCCGCACGACATCATGATCGAATCCTGGCGGGGCGAAAAAACCGTGGTCGAGTCTGCCCGGCAAGGATACCCCAGCATCTTATCCGCAGGTTATTACATCGATCTTATTCAGCCCACCGATTACCATTACCTGGTCGATCCCATTCCCGCCAATACGGTGCTTACTCCCGAGCAGCAGAAGTTTATCGCAGGAGGTGAAGCTACCATGTGGACCGAACATACCAGTATCGAAACTGTCGACTCGCGCATCTGGCCGCGCACAGCCGCCATTGCCGAAAGGTTTTGGTCGGCTCAATCAGTCCGTGATGTCGATGATATGTACCGCCGCCTGGATCAGATCAGTCTCCTGCTCGAAGGGCTCGGCTCCACTCACATGAGGAATAAACAGGTACTCCTGCGCAGGCTGGCCAACTCTTACGACACCAAAGCCCTCGAAGTTTTGGTGGATGTAATCGAACCTCTGAAGATCTACCAGCGCAATGAAAAGGGGAAAATGTACAATGTTTTCTCACCCTATACCAAGATAGCCGACGTGGCAACCCCCGATCAGCAGGTGGCCCGCGAATTCAGAAAAAATGTCTCGGCTTATTGTAAAACGCCAAATGCCGGGCTGGAGAAAAATATTACCGATCATCTCAAACTGTGGAAAGCCAATCATCCGGCCTTTCTCGAAGCAGTGAAAAGATCCCCAGAACTGGGCGAAGCGGTAATTCTTTCCGAAAACCTGGCCAAAATCTCAGAGGTAGGCCTTCAGGCAATCAGCTATCTGAAAACGCATCGCACCCCATCTGCAGATTGGAAGGTGAAGAGCCTTGAGATCACCAAAAATGCAAAGCAGCAGGGCGGCCGATGTGATTTACAGGTTGTGACGGCCATCGAAGAATTGGTCAATACTGTGAAGAAATAAGCATTTTATAAAGTCTGACAATTTCTGAAGGAGTAAAGGATCCTGCAGAAAAAGAATACCGAAGACAGGGACCAGGAATACCGAACACTGAAATCTATCAGTTCGGAATATTTCTGGTTCCTGTCTTTTGTCTTCTTTACTCCTGTCTCCCGTTTCCCATATTCCTGTTTTCTGTCTTTCCGCCTCCGATCTCGGTTCTCTCTGCCTCCGGTCCCCGGTCTCCCAAAATCCCTCCCAGAGTTTATCTTTGTGCGGGGTTTCTGCGGTCTTTGTGCGGTCTTTATGCGGTTTATCCTATTTAAATACTATCTTTACTCTAATAATACTCATTTTAAATCAGGAGGTTGTTATGGGCAAGGTAGTAGGAGGACAGCTTTCAGGGGCTGCAGGAAATTTGGTATTTTACCATTATAATGATACAGAATACTTCAGGATGAACCCGGGGAAAAGATCAAAGAGATCCTGGAGCGAGCGTCAGGTGCTTAACAGGAAGCGTTTCAGCGCATTGGCAGAATTCTGGAAGCAGTTTCGCTACTCGGAGGTTAAATTGATCTGGCAGGCTGCGGCAAACGGAAGAGCTGCTAACTGCTTGTTTTTGAGTACCAACTCACCTGCATTCGGGCCTGACGGAGCGTTGGTGGATCCCGAGAGGCTGCATTTTTCGGCGGGACAGCTGCCGCAAGTTCATAAACTGACAGCAAACCGTCTTCCCGCTGATCCTGAAAAGGTTGAAGTAACCTGGCAGTACGATCCTAAAAAGGGAATCGCCCATCCTGATGACGAGTTAATGATGATGGTTTCCAACGACGGAAAATTCCCGGGCCCTTTTAAAACCGGGGCGATCCGAAAACAGCAATCGGCTGTGATCCAGCTTCCTGCAGTAACAGGAGCGATACAAGGCATTTATCTGTTTTGGGGATCGGAAAAAAGGAAAATGTATTCGGGGGATATCTATTTTGGGATATGAAGTTATTATACGAAAAAGTTACAGCTTATTTAAATAATTTATATTTTAGTTGATTTATTAACTTAATTAGTATTTCCCATATATAAAGGTAAAATATCATTATTTGCTTATACAATGGCTTAATGCAATATTTAAAAAATATAGACCTCTAATGGAGAACAAATTATTTATTGAATTATTATCGCAAAACAATGCGAACTACAATAATTCTGAACAGGCTATAACTGCAGCTAATCTCTGTGACACAATTTCAAAAGATATAAACACCGACAGTAAAAGATTTATTTATGAACTTCTTCAGAATGCTGATGATGCCAGTAGCCTATATGGAAAACTTGAAGTGCAAATTGATTTTGTAGGAGAATATGTTGTTGTTTCACATAAAGGGGAAGCATTTTCCAAAATCGATATTGAAAGCATTTCTAGTGCAGGAGACGGAACAAAATCAGGAGACAGCAACAAAACAGGTTTTAAAGGAATTGGTTTTAAGTCTGTTTTTTCTCACTCCAGTTTTGTAATAATAAAAAGCGGTAACATTTGTTTTAAGTTTGATAAGCATCATTGGCTTAACCATTGGAATAAGGCTTGGGGCTCGGAAAATAATTGGAAAATAGAAAGGAAAGCAAAGAACAAAGACGAAAATTTGAAAATGCCTTGGCAAATCATACCTATTTGGACTGAGTTGCCCAACGAACTTAAAATCTCATCAGTATACCAAGAATACAATGTATCTACTATCATTCGCTATGACAAGATAGAAGAACTTAAAAATGCTTTAACAGAATTATTTTCTGAAAGTCAAATTGTACTTTTCTTGCGGAGTAAAGAAGTTAAGATTTCAATCAACACGACAGAGAAACTTGTGCTTGAAAAAAGTATCATTGGTGAAACAACAATTTTAAAACGTAATGGGGTTGTATTAAGTGAGTGGTTAATCAAAACGGAACAGTTTGATATTCCCAAAGACGTTCAAACTGAAATCAACGAAGATGAAAAATCACCAAAAAAATTAAAAGAAGCAAGCCGTACTGAAATTTCCTTTGCAATTCAGTTAGTAAAAGGCAGACTAAAAGCAGTAGACAAAGAAAATAGACTAATTTATACTTATTTACCTACTTCAATCAACTATGATTTCCCATTTTTAGTTAATGCCAGTTTTCTGACAGACGCAGGAAGACAACATTTACACCAAGATACTTTTTGGAACAATTGGATTTTCAATCAAATTCCTTTAAAATTCTTTGATTGGGTTTCAGAACTTGCAAGCAAAGGCAGTAAATACAACAAGCAATTTTTAAGTATTATACCACACAAATTAGGTGGTTCTTTATTGGAATGCAGTTTTAATGAGGGTTACAAGCAAGCACTTGAAACCATTGCATTTATACCAAATTTGAATGGTGATCTACTCAAAGTAAAAAATACAGTTTTTGACAAAAGCAATATTTCGGAATTTATAAACCCTCAAACACTAATTAATTATATCAACAATAAAAAGCAACAGCAATTTACTATTTCATCCTTTGTACCATATCTTGACCCAATTGGTACTTTAAGCAGATTAGGGACAGAAATATTTGATATTGAGGATTTGGAAGGATTTTTTGCTTCCGATATTTTTGAAAGTGAGCATCAACTTCAAGAGAACTTCAAACTCATCTCATTTCTCAACCAGCAAGCCCAAAGAAACAATGACGAAGAAGGCAGAAATATATGGAACGAGAAACTGAAACAAACACCTTTCATTTTTGATGAAAACCAGAAACTAAAAAGACCTAATCAAATATATTTCCCGGCGGTTGAGTTTTCTAACGATTTTACTGATAATATTAGCATTATTCATAAAAGTATTGTTAACCAGATAAGTGCAAACCAACGAATAAAAACTTGGCTTGAATATTTAGGCATAAAGGAACCTTCAGACATTAGTTTTATCGAAAAAACGATAATTGCAGACGGTGAAACTTTTGTAACGCAAGAAAATGCAATTGAAATAGGAAGATACTTATTTAATGCCCATAAAAAAGGGATTCTGACAAACAACCATTATTCAGACTTGCGCAGAGTTAATATTCTTACTAAGCTAAAAAATCTTAAAAAGGCACAAGATTGTTTTTTATCGGATTTCTATGCACCAAACTTAAAATTAGAGAAAATTTATGATTGTGATTTTTATGTTTCAGAATCTTATTTTGTACCAGAGGGCTTACCGAGCGCTTGGAAAACTTTCTTTTTGCTAATTGGCGTGAAGGATGACATTGAACCAGAACATCTGTCAATCGTATTTGATTATGAAAAAAAATGGAGAGAAAGATTTGATAACATATTCCTTGAAGAAGTATGGAATGCAGCAGATAAATATTCTTGGGTAAGTTGGGAGGGATGGACTACTGACAGTCGTGGTTATGGTTTTAGTCCAGAATCTATAAATTTTTATGGACTACCTTTTTTGCAATATACACTAGAATACAACTTTTCTAAACTGTACTTTGGCAGAGTTTTTAGCAAATTAGCCCCTTCTGATATAAAACCTGAAAACAGTATATATGTTAGGGGCTGGACCGGTATGATTGGAAGAGTGCTTTCAACAGAATTAAATTTGCAAAATTGCCATACCAAATACTTTCAATGGATAATTGACAATTTAGATATATTTCCAACCCTAAATAAAGAATGTAGAAAAGCATCTGATATATTTATTAATACCACCGAAAACAAAGAATTAGCAGGACAATATCTCCCTATTTTGGATTATGATGAAATAGTCTCGCCAGAATGGAAAAAAATCTTGAAATTCAAGGAGCGATTGGAATTAGACGACTATTTGGAAGTACTTAAAAAAATATCTCAAGTAACCGAAGAAGTCGAGTTGAAAGAAAATAAAAAACGAATAGAATTGATTTATGAAAAATTAGCACTAATGAATATGTGCCAATCCGAAAAAGAAAAAATTAAGGATTGGGGCATTTCAAATAAACTAATGGCAAAAAACTGTAAAGATTTCTTCTTCCCCATCGAATTGTCTATAGTGACTGTGGAAGGATTCAGGGCTGCAAATTTGGCTTTTACAGATAAAACAAACCCTGAAATAATTGAATTATTAAGGCTTTTTGGTGCTCAAATCATTGACAAAGTAGTCCCTTCCATTTCAAACAGCAAAGTGGAAATTACAGATTTGAAAACTAAACTTTTGCAGGTTTCACCCTTAATTGCGTTAGTGGCTGTTGAAAAATCTAAAAATCTGAAAGAGTGGAAAATAGAATTTGAAAGAATTCACCCTAAAATTTCAAATATACATTTCTTTGAAACAGAGGAAATTTATCTTTCTTACGGAAATGAGGAAGATAGACAAAAGCGAAGTTCATGGTCAGAAAATGACAATTTCTATTACGTAGGAAAATGGTATAATCCAAGAGTATTAGATGGTTTAGTTGAGCCATTAGGCACATTCTTTAAAATCAGATATGCAGAACGTATTTTGACCGTTTTGCTTTTAGAAACCTTTGCAGGTGGTGTAGAATATCTGAAAGAAAAAGGCTACGACATTTCATTAATTCCAGACGAACTTCTAAACCCACATGAACAAGAAGTGAGGGTTATAAATCAAGGGAACCGAGAATACAACCAATCAGACGAAGATTTAGGAAAACAAGGTGAAAGATTTGTATTTAAGGAGTTAAAACGCATCTATACAACTAAATACAATCAGCCTATTGCAGAAACAACAAAAGGTTTTAAAATTGACGGCAAAGTTGAAGTTTTATGGCAAAATATTTCAGCCAATACGACACACAACCACGATTTTAAAATAGTTGATCTTAATAAAGAGATTTATATTGACAGTAAGGCAACACCGTACGGTAAAAATGCAGAGAAAGTCCCTTTATATATTTCGGGCAATGAATTAGAATTAATGGAAAGAGCCGACAAATACTTAATTGCAAGGGTATATAATGCAACAAGTGAACATCCAACAATGGAACTTGTGAAACTAAAAGTTGAAGACTTAACAAGTTGAAGTACAAAAAAAACTTGGGATCTGCGATCCCATTAACCACTGAATTTAAACATGTTCGATATTGACGAATCCCTTTTCTCCTGAATGATTTGTGATTTGGAATAAAAAGTTGTGTAAAATTAATTTGTTTCCTAATTAAGAAACATTTATTCTTGCATAAAGTAATAACATGAATGAAAGATTTCAGGTTCAGTTTTTAGAAGATGCTGCAGAATTTTTAGATCATCTCGATGAAAAGCCGAGAGAAAAAATTTTCTACAATATTCAGAAGTCCAGATTTTCTAAGGACAAGGAACTATTTAAAAAACCGGAAGGTGAAATTTGGGAGTTCAGAACCTTGTTTAACAAAACGCACTACAGGCTTTTTGCTTTTTGGGATAAGACAGGGAAGGATGTGACAGTTGTCATATCAGCGCATGGAATAATTAAAAAGACAGACAAAACACCGCACGGAGAAATTGAGAAGGCAGAGAAATTGAGAAAGTTATATTTGAGTCCACTCCGAAAAGTGGCAAGTTGATTTATTTAATTAATAATCAGATATTTAATTGCGTATTATAAATGTTTTATGTAGCTTAGTAGCATAATTATTCAAATAGATAATGTTTAAAAAATCACCTGAATCAGTCCAATTAAACCTCTATGGCTCACCTGAATCATTATTTTCCGGCAAGTCGTTGAAATTATATGAAGACAAAACGGCTTGGCATAACCAATTTCGGCAGCAAGTTACTATGAGGATCAACGAGAACATTTTTAGCCAGCTGTTTTGCCAGAACAATGGCACACCCAATGCTCCTGTTCGCGTATTGGTTGCCATGATGGTACTTAAAGAAGCAGAAGGGTTAAGCGATGAGAAACTTTTCGAAAATTGTCGTTTTAATATGCTGACTCGCAGTGCAATAGGATTACTTAACATTAATGATCCCGTACCCACTGGTTCAACCTACTATTTGTTCCGCAAACGCGTAAATGATTACGCAAAGACAGGAAGTGAAAATCTCTTTGAAGTTGTTTTTGCTGACATAACCAAAAATCAATGTATTGATTTTGAAGTCAGTGGTAAACGCATCCGTATGGACAGCAAATTACTGGGGAGCAATATCGCATGGCTTAGCCGTTACGAGATAATACATGAAACGCTTCGACTTTTTTATAACCAGTTCAAACGACCAGGCCAATTTGACAAAGCCACGGAAGAAAGACTGGATAACCTGCTCAAACTGGAGGGTAATAAAGTCGTGTACACTTGCACCAGCGAGGAGGTCAAATCCAGGCTCAAGGAACTTGGCAGATTGATATACAATATTTTAACCATTCTCCCTGTTTCTGCCGACACTCGTTATCAAACCCTGCAAAGAGTTTTTCATGAGCATTTTAAAGTCGATGAAAATAAAACGGTAATCGCGCGCGAGAATGCAGAAGTACCGGCTCAATCGGTCCAGTCACCACACGATACAGATTGTAATTATCGAAACAAAGATGGCAATAAGGTCAAAGGATACAGTATCAACGTAACCGAAAGCTGTGATGACAAAGGATTAAACCTGATCGGCAATGTCGATGTCCGAAAAGTAAGTATATCAGATGTTGAGTTCTTGCAAGACGATATTAACAAAGTCCAGGAAATTTTCCCTGATAAAACAGAATCAGCGCACATGGATGGTGCCTATCACAGTCCTGATAATCAGGCTTTCTGTGAAAGCAACCATATCAACCTATACCTGCATGCTATACAAGGGCCCAGGGGCAGATTTGAATTTAATCTTACAGAAGGCGAAGATCTCACTGTTTTGGACACCTGCACAAACAAACAGCTTACGGTTGTAAAGGCCAAAAACAAAAAAGGTAACGATACATGGCGCATTAAAATCGATAAAGCTTATCGCTACTTTACCCTCAAAGATATTGATACATACCTGATAAGGAAAAAAATAGATGAAACGCCAGTTGAAACATTGCAAAAACGCAACAATGTTGAAGCAACCATTTTTCAGTTAGCCTATCACTATCCGAACGCCAAGAGCAGATACCGAGGTTTGATTAAGCATCAAATGTGGGCAAATATCCGTTGCTTATGGGTAAACTTTGTCCGGATCCTAAATCACATAAAACAATTATGTCAAAGAACTTCTATTTTGGCAAAATATGTGCTCAAATATTTATACATCGAGCTCTATTTTGTCTTTCAATCATTCGTGACGGCAATATTGCCAATAACTTGGTCGCATTCCGAAAATATTAAATTCTCAAGCAATTGAGAAAAACAAGCTTATCGGAGCGGACTCATATTTTGAACAAAAAAGCCAGGCATCATAAAAAAGGAAGCATTGGAAATATACAGTTTGGAAGAAATGTTGGACAAACATATCGGTAGTCCTAGAACACCCAAACGTGAAGCATTTGAAAACGAATTACGACTTGATTTACTTGGAGAAGCAATCAGGCAGGCTCGTAAAGATCGTAACCTGACACAGGAAGAACTTGGGCTTCTTGTAGGCGTTAAGAAATCACAAATTTCCAAATTAGAGAACAGCTTAACGGATGCAAGGTTTGAGACAATCCTTAAAGTGTTCAAAGCTTTAAATGCCAAGGTTCATTTTAATGTTGAACTGCTGAATCAGAAGGTTGAACTTGTGAGATAGTTATTAAGACAAATCAGGAAAATAAGCTCGTTTCCTGGGACGATCATTTGGACAAGAAATATGGTAAAATCGGTACTTCAACAAGAAATAATATGAGGAAGGATTTGAAAACTTCAAAATTGGCGTGCTAATCCAGGAAGCGAGGAAACAAAAAAACCTGACACAGCAGGAACTTGCCTTAAAATGTGGAACAACAAAAAACTATATATCACGAATCAAGAACAATGCGAGCGACATCCGATCATCATTTGAAGACGTTTGAGATTATTTTTCATGATTTTTACAATTTGTGAATTCAATTTGAAAATGAGTGAATTTGAAATTTTGAAAATGACGGAATTTTCAAATGAACACATCTTCACTTTCACATCGGAGGCAGTAGCGTTTCATAAGGATAAATTGAAAAAAAGTATTGATTTATCATTGCACACGTTAACATTCTGATTCACATATATGTTACAGTGTTTTACGCAACAGTTCTGCAACATTAATATGTTAATTATTTTATTTTTATTATTATATATATTACATAATTTTGTTGCATTTCTGTTGCAGAATTTGGCTAAAAAACATTGTAAGTAATTGATATTTAATTTTATATAACAAATTTTTTTGTTGCAGTGCAAAAATGGACTTATGGATTAAAATAACGATAGACCGTTGAGCGGACCACGCCGATCAGGGAGGCTATTCCAGCATAATTCAGACCTGCCTTAAGCAGAAAGTTTCGTTATAATGAAACTAATTGTTTATCTTTGTTACAAGAATCGAGGAAATGGATAAATATTTTGAAATCCTGTTTTTAGATGATGTATTTGAGTTTCTTAGTTCTTTAGACAAAAAACATTACGAAAAAATTCTTTTTAATATTCGTAAAGCTCAGACAGAAAGAGATCCTGAACTCTTTAAGAAATTAAAAGAGGAGATATGGGAATTTCGAACTCTTTATCAGGGGTTACACTATCGGCTGCTTGCATTTTGGGACAAAACAGAATCTGAAAGTACATTGGTTATTTCGACACATGGATTTATTAAAAAAACGAGTAAAGTTCCTGAAAGTGAAATACAAAAAGCAAAGCAATTGAGGATTAGCTATTTTGAAGACAAGGAAAGATTTAAACAGAAAAACAAATGAAAACATATACTTTAGATGAAGTTCAGGATAGGCTTATTGGGAAAAAGGGGACTCCCGAACGGGATAAGTTTGAATATGAATTACAAATGGACTTGATCGGGGAAGCCATTAAGCAAACCCGAAAAGAGCGCAATCTGACGCAGGAAGAATTGGGGAGGCTTATTGGAGTTCAAAAATCCCAAATATCAAGGATCGAGAGTAACGCCAGTAATGTAACTATTGATACATTAATGCGGGTATTTAATGCCTTACAGGCAAAAGTTAAGTTGCAAGTTGAATTGCCAAATTTCAAAATTAGTTTGGGGCAATAATTAAAAGTATCATGAAAAAGGAAGCATTGGAAATATACAGTTTGGAAGAAATGTTGGACAAACATATCGGTAGTCCTGGAACACCCAAACGTGAAGCATTTGAAAACGAATTACGACTTGGTTTACTTGGAGAAGCAATCAGACAAGCGCGTAAAGATCGTAACCTGACACAGGAAGAACTTGGGCTTCTTGTAGGCGTTAAGAAATCACAAATTTTCAAATTAGAGAACAGCTTAACGGATGCAAGGTTTGAGACGATCCTTAAAGTGTTCAAAGCGTTAAATGCCAAGGTTCATTTTAATGTCGAATTGCTAAACCAGAATATTGAACTCATGTGATAGTTATGAAGACAAGTCAAGTAAAAAGAGCACCTGGGTTTGAAAGAATGAAAGTAATTGACGTACACCCGGATCAGCCTGATATCTTAACCCACTTCTATTTTATCATTGATGTAAAAAAATGGACAAACAGCATCATTTCCTACATCCTGCTTTTCTTTAAAGTGATCGGGATGAATTCCATTAATATCAATCTTCTTACCCGGATAAAGAACTTTAGTGAGATCCCTCAATTTTTTACAGGCTGGCTCGTGCCCTTCAAAGGGAGAGTGGATTGTTATCCTGGGTGCGGTTGTCGTTGAATGGCTGTTGCTTTTTTGGATTTATGAAGAGAAAATATTCCTACGGGGTTTAAGAAGGGTTTTAATAAATATCCGCCAAGGGCAGTAGAGACGCACGGCCGTGCGTCTCTACCAACCACATTCCCGATGCTGTTGTATTCAATCAATTTCTCCGTATGTTAGTTTGTAAAACTGCATCGTAAGATTTAATGAATATCCGTTTACTCCCTGACTGAGATTCTCTTTGTTGAAAATGTTGTCATTTATGGTCATTTGATTGTCATTAATTGTTTTTTACCGCACAATGACTACCAATGACCATTAATGACTATCAATGAGTCCATAAGCCTTCAGCAACACACCGGATACCCGTTAATTTAATTTGCACAAAAATGTTTTTCGATCGTTCAGTTCCTTTAGGTATTTTTTGGTATTGCTTAAGGGTTTTGTCTGATACGATTTATTGGCCCAATCGATGGCACGGTCTATGTCGCCGGTCATTTCGGAGGCAAGAGCTAAATTAAATTCAATTTTGCCCCGCAAGGAGCGGGAGGATGCGGAAGAATATTTAAGCCATAGATCCGAAGCTTCTTCCCATTGATTGGACTCGATTAAAGGAATGGCGGCATCAACTTTCTTTTTCCCCGTTTTAAAGTAATAACGTCTCCGGTCTTCCCAAATGCAGCCAATTTGCCTTGCAATATTTTCGCCTGAAAAAATTGCGCCCTGAATCAACATCTCCTTTAAAGACGGTAATTTCTTTAAAGCTTTCTTATATGGCAAGTCCAAATCATAGTACCAATAAAGCGTATCCTCCGTCAGGATGCTTAAAGGGAATAATCCCGGCTGACAAAATCTCCAGATCATTGTGTTGATTAGTCTTATTTCTCCAAAGCAATATTGGGTTTTTTCAGAAAAATTCTCGAGAACAAGAACGGCTTCCACGTTAAAATCTTTGCATACATTCTGAAGGTAAGCTGAATCCAAGGGTTCCAGGATGACATTATGGTCTTCGCGGTATATGTTTCGTTGGAGTGGAACAACCACGTCGAAACGCTGTGAGTCGTAAATGGTCCTTGCAGCCGAAAGCAAGGCGGAATCAGAGGCAGCGATATCGTAATATGTCTTTCTTGAATATGTCTTTCTTGAAAGTTGTTTCGGAACCAAAGAATCTTTTGTGTCACCAGAGTTGGCATTCAGGCTCCTGTTAAGGATGGCGATGCTTTGGATGCTGTCCGGGATTTGAATTTCGGGAGGGAGGGGAACCTGAACGACCATTTTCTTCAGGCTGCAGGCACCCAGAATCATAGCGGACAAACAGCATATGAGAAATTTTTTCAAATAGGAATTCATCATGATATTACTTAAGTCAGTTCTGATAATGGTTGGATGAAAGTAACAAATTATTCCGAATACTACCAATTGCACCGAATAAAAATACTGTTTATATAAATAACGGCGAAATATTTTTATTATGTTTGTCATTGGCTAATGAAAAGTGATGACAACCAAAGAATTTGCTTACCGGAAGATTTTGTCTCTTGCAGAGCGTTTTAAAGAGCAGTACGACTCTTATAAGGACTGTCGCTACAACGAAACCCTTACACGGCATAATTTTATCGGCCCCTTGTTTAAAGCGTATTCCTTCAAAATTGTTCCGTGCTGTGAATCTCTTTTCTATTAAGGTTGGGGGAAATGGCGATAAATACGATTGAACTTATTAATATAGGATAAACATGAATTGGCTGGCAGCAATAGAAGCCATCAGATTCGGAATTTCTGAAGGTGATAATTTAAATACCTCAAGGAGCAACTGGAGAAAAGTTCTACGTGCCAATCAACCTTTTTCAAAAAATAACAGAGAAGAGGGATTTGTTGTACAAATAGGTCAAAAACAAACCAGTAATATTAAAATTTCATGGACTATGCTTGAAAAGTGTTTTGGCGCACTTTCAACGGAGGATGGGTATAATGGTGTCTTTTTTAGGAAGTATTTTAGTCATCAGGCAGAACTTCATCCATGTCATGTTCATGTTGTGGGGATGATATTTGTGAAGGCTGGGATTGCAAAATATATTGGGAATGGATCTTACTTCATTTTGTATGTGCCTGTAAAGGAGGGTGAACATTCATTTTTTGATAAGAAAATATAGGGTATGTATTTCAAAATAAGTGAATTTCAGGAAACTGAACTTCTCAACCTGCCAGAAACAGGGATGGGATATCAGGTAATAGAAGCAAGAAAATCAGGGGACTACTCCCGTGAGAAATTTCTTGTTCTTAATTCCGAGGTGGTTATTGAAGTAAATTCATTTCTGAGCGATAATATCCGCAAAGTCATTAAAGAAGGAATTGATTCGATTAAGAAAATGGCTGACATTATTTCGCTGTATTCTGTATCTGTGCTTGATGAGGATCAATTCCGGATGGTTGCCGGAGAACCCAGAAACAAGGATGAGAAAGGTGCAATCGATAATCCGATGGAAAATGCAAGTGGCGACGAATTATTTGTTCGCCTTTCAGCCTTTGATAATGACCGGAGGATTGACAAGAAAAATAAATGCCTGCTGCCAGGAAGTTTCGCAACGACTAATTTAGATTACATGGCATGTAAGAAAACTAATGACGATCCCGCTGAACGTTATGCTTTACCAAATGATGATGAAATTAAATTTGCTTTTTATATTTTGCCTATAAAAAATGATACTCTCCAAAGAGGAATTGTTCAACCAGCAAATGGTAAGAGAGGAGGAGGTATTGAAGCTTTTTTTGCAAATGGTACAACAAAGGGAACATTTTTATTGCAGACAGCGTATTAAGTAAGATGAAAACCAAAACGCTGAAATTATTAGACGAACAAATAGAAAATTTGGTAAATCTTCCTGAAAGCGGGATGGGTTATCAGATTGTGAAAGTATTTTTAAAATCAGGGAAGGTTTTGAATCATAAAAAAGTGCTTAATTCCGAATTATTGATCCTGGAAGAAAATGAAGTTCTGAAAGCTGAAGATATCGGCAAAATTGAATTGGACCCTCTTATGTAACAAGTGCGAAAGTCACCCGGTCACTTGCCCTGTAACTATTAACCTAAAAATCAAGACAATCCAGACTCCTTGGAGTTTACAGAAAAAGCGGTCCAAAGCGGTTGCTTTAGATTTGTAATCTGCAACACCTTAACTTGGGATCATTGATCCTATTCAGACAATTTCAGAAGCCTGTTCAAAAAGGCTCCTTTGGGATTTGAATCAATAAATGTTTGTCGGATTAAAGGTTTCCAAACTAAAACTCTCAAACCTGTGTAGGATAAAATAAGGAATCAGGCGGAGTCCGCGGGGTGCATTTCCACCGTATCAAGTGTGATGCCGCCCATCAGAGAATAACAGGATTTTAATCCTAATATTACATAATTTATTTAACTTTACGGTGAAAATATGCAACCTCCCGGAAATCAGCAGGAAGCCGGGAATCCGATGGATGGTTCAATAAAACTAAATGATTATGAAAAAACGAAAAGCAATCTCATTGTTGTTTTTTTTCTTCGTAGGGACATTCACGACAGTAGCCAACGAAGGAAGTTTTTTGATCAAAAATACACCGCAATATGCTTTATGGTGGAGCGTCGGGACCTATAAAGTGAACAAAACTGAAATCCCCTCGGTCCCCAAAGATATCATGATCAGCGCTGCCAGGAACGAATATGAACCTTTTCAGCTGGTCGTGCATCCGGAAGAGAAAATGGAAAATCTGCGTGTAAAGGTTTCCTCCCTCTCCGGCGAAAACGGGAGCATTGATGCCTCGAACATCAAGGTTTACGATGTTGATTATGTCTATGTAAGGAGGCCTGTCATTAAAGGGATGGCAGGGTGGTATCCAGATCCGGCCCCCCTGAACAAAGGCCCTCTCACCCTGTATCCCCGTGAAAACTGGCCCTTTCTCGTTGATGTGTATGTTCCGGAATCAACTCCCGCGGGAACCTATAATGGCAAGATTACCCTTTTATGGGGTACAAAAAATGAAACAGTACCATTTACCCTTACCGTTTTTAATTTCACACTTCCAAAGACCACAACCCTGCGTTCTTCTTTTGGATTAAATCCCCAGATCATTAAGCAGTATCATAACCTGCAGACCGATCAGGAGCTGAAAGAGGTTTACGACAAGTACACGGAAGAAATGCGGGCCTGCCGTATTGGTCCGACTTCCCCGTTTGACCTGTACCCCATGAAAGTCAACTTTACCGGGATTAAATGGGAAGGCGGCGTTTATGACCGTTCAAAGAAGAGCGAAGGAGTCTATTCTTACAAAGTGGCCGATGCTTCCCTGACGCAGAATGTTTTTGCAATCTCCCGGGAGCCTGTTCACCTGACGCCCGGGGCAAAATATTCTCTTTCATGGGATGTTTTATGCGGGGGACAACAAAAATATGCTGTCGGTGTCCGGTTTTTTAACCAGGAAGGCAACTGGCTGATTTATGATAATATTTTGAAGACATTTCCGGGTGATTCAACCTGGCATCATAACTCTTTTGATATTTTACGATGGCCGGAAGATGCAACCGGGGCCGTGGTGGTACTTTACCCGTCAATCCCTATGGGAGATGGAACTACGTTAGGGACAGCCTGGTTTGACGATGTGAAATTCACGGAAGAACACCAATCCGGGAACCTTTTGGCGCAGGGTAATTTTGAAGTGACTCCCGACCAGATCAATGTGACCGTTGATTTTGATGAATTTGACAAAGCAGGGGCCCGTTATCTCGATGAATTCGGATTTAACGCTTTTCACCTGCCCATCCAGGGAATGGGAAGCGGTACCTTTTATTCGAGGCAATACGGGGTGCTGGGGGGATTTGAACAGAACACCCCGGAATACGATAAGCTGATGAAACGTTATCTTTCACAGGTTGAAAGCCATCTGGAGAAAAAAGGCTGGCTGGGCAAGGAGTACGTGTATTGGTTTGACGAGCCGCACGAGGCGGATTATCCTTTTGTCCGCGAAGGGATGAATGTTTTGAGAAGCGCCGCCCCGAAAATAAAACGTTTTATCACGGAAGATAATCCGGGTCCTAAAATCATGGACATAACCGATATCAGCTGTTCCAAATGGAACAAGGTAAGGCCGGAAGTTGTGGATTCTCTGGTTAAAACGGGCAAGGAATTCTGGTCGTACCTTTGCACCAGCCCGAACCCCCCCTATGTAAATTTGTTTATCGATCAGGATGCCATCAATTTCAGGATGTGGTGCTGGATGTCTTATCAGTACAAGCTGTCGGGAATCCTCGTGTGGTCTGCCAATTACTGGAACAGTGATGTATTCTCCGAAAACGGTCAGCTTCAGAATCCGTGGCAGGATCCGATGAGTTATACTACAGGGTACGGCACCCCCCTGGGACAGCCCAACCTGTGGGGAAATGGAGACGGCCGTTTCTTTTATCCGCCCAACAGGGACGTCAACGGGGATAAACACAAGTTCATGGAGGGGCCTGTGCGTTCCCTTCGTCTTTTTATTCTCCGGGAAGGAATTGAGGATTACGAGTATTTTGTGCTGCTGCAAAGGCTTCGCGACAAACTGAATCCGCGCAGGGATAAAGAGATGATCGCCAAGGCGGATGCTTTGCTTCATTTCAATGAAACGTTTTTCACCCGGGGAGACCAATATACCAAGAACCCGTTGGTGCTGTACGAAAGGCGAAAGGAGATAGCCTCCCTGATTGAAACGTTGCAGAAGAAATAGCGGGTTGCCGGATTTTCATTTGGATATAAATTTCCCGATTTGTATGATTATTATAAATGCAATTATTGTATTTGTAATAATTATAATAAAATGCTTCTGAAAAATCCGTTCATCGTAATTTGTTTTTGCCCTGGGGAAAGAGATTTTTGCAGAACTGAAGCCGAAAGGAAGGAAATTCTTAGATCAGTTTTTTTTCGGTGATCCATAAAGAAATGAATTCCAGTTCTTTGTAAATATTGATCGATCCGTTGTGAGTCATGTAAAAGTAGTAAAAATAGCAAGTAGCAAAAGTAGCAAAAACCTCCGGAAGCCTTGACGCAAAAGGGATTGAGAAGATGGGATTACTACTGAAAGACTTAGATTCCATATTTTTTATATCCAACTCGGGATATTAATACTTTGTTTTCTAAAAATATTTGGTCCGGATTGGTAATAGTTGAGACAAGATTAACCAATATTGTATTAGTTTTAAACAATCGGATATTAATCAGGTGTTGTGTAATTGTTAATTTTGGACGGATGTCGTGTACCTGAAGGCCAATAATCACGATGATTCTGATGATGGCTGGTGTTTCAGCGACTGATTTTATTTATTTGGGATCAATTTCAATTTATTTGATATGAAAAAGCAGTTTTTTATTTTTGTGTTGTTTTTATTTTCATTAACAACTTTGGGAGCTGATTTCAAAGTTGGTTTAGCCTCGAAAGTAATTACCCCGGAACTTCCTTTTTGGATGACCGGTTTTGGAAGCCGAACAAGACCAGCAGATAAGGTTCTTCATGATCTGTGGGCCAAAGCCATGGTCATTGAAGAAAGTCCATCCAGCCGTGTGGTCATTGTTACCACTGATATCCTGGGACTTTCCCGCGAAATAACCGAGGCAGTAGCCAATCGGGTTAACCAAAAATACGGGATCAAACGGTCAGAGATTCTTTTGAATTCCTCACATACACATTCTGGCCCTGTAATTTGGCCTGCATTGGACGGGTTGTTTAATCTGAACCAGGAAGATCAGCAAAAGGCAGCCAGGTATTCTGCAAAGTTGACGGATGATATTGTTGAGATTATTGGAACAGCCATCAAAAATTTGGCACCGATGAATATCTTTAGCGGTCATGGTTCCGCTGAATTTGCTATGAACCGACGCGAGTATACCCCCAAGGGTGTTATCAATGGTAAAAATCCTAACGGTATTGGCGATCACGATGTGCCGGTTTTGAAAATTACAACTCCTGAAGGAGAATTAAAAGGAATATTATTCGGGTATGCCTGCCACAATACCAATCTGAGTATTTACGAATTTAGTGGCGATTATGCCGGATTTGCACAGATTGAATTGCAGAAAGCTTACCCGGGAGTTACAGCCATGTTTTTTATCGGATGCGGCGCCGATCAGAATCCTCAACCCCGAGGTACAGTTGAGTTAGCCACACAGCATGGTCAGGAACTGGCAACGGCAGTTGAAAAAGTATTATCCGGAAATCTCAGTCCGGTGCGTCCTCCGATTCGCACAGCCTATGAAACCGTTGATCTGGAATTTGCTCCTTTCACTTTGGAGTCTTTTCAGAAAGATCTTCTCAGCTCAGACAAATTTATAGTTAACAGGGCTAAGGTTATGGTAAACGCTTTGAATAAAGGATGGGACCTCAGCAAATACCGTTATCCGTTACAGGTTATCCGTTTTAATAAAGACCTCACAATTTTAGGAATGGCTGGAGAAACAGTTTCGGGTTACTCATTAAAAATGAAAAAGGAATACAGCAAAGAAAATCTTTTCGTAATGGGGTATTGTAATGAAGTGATGTGCTACATTCCGACCAAACAGATCGTTCAGGAGGGTGGATATGAGCCTGTCTCAAGTATGATTTATTATGATATGCCAGGCCCGTTTGCTGAAAATGTGGAAGACAAGATAACTACAACTCTTCATTCGTTAATGAAGCAAGTTGGAGCTAAGGTTTCGAAATAGACTTTAGCCTTAAGACTGTAGGCTTAAAGCTTTATTTGAATAATAATAATACAATACAGATAATATTTTACAAAATAGAGTAAAACAAATGAAATCAACTTATTCACGTCGGCAATTCGTTAAAAAATCTGCCATCAATGCAATAGGACTCGGGGTAGTTAGTAATGTCCCTTTAATTGGACAAGCTGCATCAAAGAAAGAGCCTAAAACGCAGGATGATGAAATTAAGACGCTTAAAGTGTCCTTTGTTCCGGTCCGCGCTGCCAGTTGGTGGGTCAATATAGAGGATCTTTTATGGCCCCAGAAGAAGATTGTCGATAAGATAAAATATCGTGCGGAAGCTTTTGCCAAGGCAAAGATTGATACCGCCATCAATTACGGATTCCACATAAGGTTCGATTTTTCCAATTACTTTGGCCAGATGATGGGTTATCATGCCAACGTTTGCGAGGAACTGCACAAATATGGCATTAAATTCATGGATCACTATTCCTGTAACCATGTGGAGAGGCCCAGAGGGGAGGCTGAATTCAGAAAACTCCATAAAGGACAGCGGCATCATGTGCTGTTATTTCATGATGAAATGGCGGCCAAACATGCGCAGTATGAAGGCCATCTCTTCCAGGATATCTGCGAAATTGATGTCAGGGACGGGAGCAGGGGTTACGCCAGGCAGTATCAGATGGAAGCTTTCTGCCATAACAATCCCGGCTTTCTGGATATGCATGCAAAATATCTTCAGCGAATGATGAAGGAGGTTCCTTTTGACGGCATTGAAGTGGACGACATGTGCGACTATGCAGGCCTAACCACCTGCGGTTGCCCTTATTGCCGTGAAAGATTCAAAAGGGACTATGGACACGATATCCCTCCTTTTGAGGACAAGAATTTCTGGGGTGATACCTCTAAGCCCATGCTGCAATGGGGTAATTACGAAAATCCGGTCTTCAGGGATTTTATTAAGATGAAATTCGAATCGGCCGCTGATCATGTCAAAATGATCAAAGGGATTATCGGCGACAAGCCCCTGATGTCCTGCTGTTCGAGTACGGGTCCGATTGTCCTGAATGCCATTTCACTCAACCTGGAAACTTTGGCTCCTTACCTTGATTTCTTTATGCTCGAAAATGTAGGAACCAACGTCAATTGCGTGGATTGGGTCAGGATGGATGCAGAGGCCCTTCAGCAGAAAGATATTGCTCAGAAGAGAGGCAACACTCCTGCAATGGCTTTAAGTTATACTATCTATGAGAAAGGCGGTTACCTGGGATGGGGACTGAGCCGTTTCTGGGGAGTTGGCAACTGGGCCAGCACGCATAATCAACGATTGGAAGAAGATCCTGCTGACGCCAGGGAAACTGAAGCTATTGTAGGTCCATTAAACAATTGGGAAGTGGATCACAGCAACTGGAATTATATGAATGGCAGGGACCTGGCTGAAGTCCGGCTGGTTAGCAGCAGCTACTGCCGCGATAATGGCTGGCGCGGAACGGATGGAGTGGAACAATGGGAAAAGGTAAAAGCATGGTCTTCCAAACTGCTTAAAGGCAACGTAGGTTACCGTTTTGTCAGATCTGCTGAATTAGAAAATGCCAAAGCCTTGTGCAATGAAAATACTCCGTTGATCCTCGACAGCCTGGGATGCGTTTCCGATGCTCAGTTCAAAGCCATTAAAACTTATCTTTCCAAGGGTGGAACGGCCTGGCTTGCCCTGCCTTTCGGTACGCATGACGAGAAAGGCAATAAACGGAAAGCTCCATTGTCCGCAGAATTAACGGGAGCGAAATACAAAAATCTTGTTCTTGTTGAATCCGCCTTAACTTCCGATCCTTTGGCCAAACTTATTGAGAAAGGGAAATTCCATCCGGTACTGAAGCAGGTTTCAGGTGACAAGGGATGGGTGGCCAGAATAAGAATCCATGATGGGAAGCCTGTCATCCATTTTATGAACACGGCCCTTATCGCCATTCCTCATCCGAAGATTAAAGATGTACCCGGTATTCCGATCCTCAATGATATTGATTCCAGTGTTAAGAACAATAAGCTCAGCTATGAAATCAATACTAAAGTAGTCCCGTTGCCGCAACTTTCGGTGATGAGTCCTGAGATTGGAACCGAAAAGAGACCGGTTGAGATCAAAGAAACAAGAAAAGGATCTTCAATAATAGACATCAACCTGGAGGGGATGAAAGTATATGCCATCGCACAGGTTAATGGTTAACGCTTAATGATTAATGGTTAATAGTTAGTGGTTAAGAATTGATCACTAACCGTTAACCATTAACTATTAGATGAGGGTTTGTTCGCTCTTGTTCTACTCTTTTGCCGCTTTACAGGCGCAGAAACAGCGTTTGTATTGAATCTCTATACTGCTCTTAATGTATCTTGTTGTTATCAATTTTGGAAGAGAGATTATTGGGTTATTTGAGGGTTCAACATAAAATAGAAAGGAGTTTTCTATGAAAGTTGCAGGAATGAAAAGTCTGGTAATAATTCTTTTGCTGATTTTGAATCTTTCATCGATCAGCGTGGCAAAACCCGGGGAGAGGGGAGTTGCTCAAAAGAGACCGGACTGTTACGTTTACATTTCGGTGAACCAGGAGAAAAAGATTGCAGTTTTCAGGCTTGATCCGCAGAAAGGGGAGCTTCTTTCACAGGGAGAACTGAAACTGGAAGGACAACCCGGGAGCCTTTGTACTGATCCTTCTCAAAGCAGAATGTACGCCGCTTTGCGTGACACGAAGAGCGTTGCCTCCATCAAGATTGATAATAAAACCGGTCAGCTGCTTCGTTTGAAAGATACTCCTGTGGCCGATAATCCGGTTTGCATTTCTACCGATATGAGCGGAAAGTTTCTTTTTTTCACTTCTTATTCAGGGAATAAAAGTGCGGTTTATCCGATTGAGAATGGAGTTGTAGGCGCCGGGGCCGTTCAGGTTATTGATGCTCCCATGAATCCTCATATGATCAAAACCGATCCGTCCGGGAAGTATGTCGTTGTTTCCAATAAGGGAGCCGACCTGGTGCAGCAGTTTATTTTCAATAAGGACGGGTCTCTTTCACCAAATAATCCCGAAGTTGTAAGATTCAAAGCCAGTACCGGTCCCCGGCACTTTACATTTAATCCAGCCGGAAATATCCTGTACATTGTGGATGAGATTTCCTGTACGGTTCATGCTTTTCATTTCAATAAAAAGAAAGGGATTCTCGAGGGCCCGTTTCAGGAGATTACCACCAAACCATCAGATTTTACGGCATACAATACCTGTGCTGATATTCATATCACCCCCAACGGGAAATACCTTTATGCTTCCAACAGGGGGCATGACTCCCTGGCAGGTTTCTCTGTGGATCAAAAAACCGGAAAGCTTAGTTCTATCGGATGGTTTCCCACAGAGAAAGAGCCCAGGGAGTTCGCCATTGATCCGTCGGGGAAATTCGTAATTGCAGGGGGGGAAAGTTCAGGGAGGATCGCCCTGTACCGGATAGAAGATAGTGGCAAATTGGCGTTACTAAAGACTTATGAGGCAGGTAAATGGCCGGTGTGGGTGTTGGCGTTAGGGAAATAGGTTTTAGACTTCAGGCATTAGACTGAAGGCTGTAGACTTTAGATTTTAGGCTTTAGACCTTAGGAAACTCATAGTTCATAATTTGTAACCAAATAACTCAACTTTAATAAAGATGAAATACAAGTTTTCAATTCTTTTGTTTTTTATTGTTGTTTGCTCATTCGGGCAAGAGCAGTTTAGGATTACCCATGGACCCTATATCCAGGATCTTGATCAAAAGAGTGTTACTATTGTCTGGACTACCAATAAGGATGCAGTCTCCTGGGTTGAGCTTGCTCCTGATGACAGTACTCATTTCTATCTAAAGGAGCGACCAAAGTACTTTTCTGCAGAATTGGGTTCTAAAGAGGTATCGAAGGTTCATTCGATCAGGGTTAGTAATCTGGCTCCCGGTACGAAATACCGTTACCGGATTTACTCCCGGGAAGTATTGAAACATGAAGGACACCGGCTTCAATACGGAAGTGTAACAGCCACCGATGTATTCGGAGTCAAGCCCCTGGAATTTACTACCATCGATCAGACTAAGGACAACCTGACATTCCTCATGGTTAATGATATCCACGGGAATAAGGATCTTTTGGAGAATCTCCTTAAAAAGGCAGATTTTGGTCATGCTGATTTTATTTTATTCAATGGTGACATGGCCAGTGAATTCCGTAGTGAAGATCAGGTATTCGGTGATTTCATGGATACGGCTGTCAGGCTTTTTGCCAAAGAGAAGCCGATGTATTATTGCCGGGGAAACCATGAGACACGGGGCAACTTTGCCAATGAATTCCTGCGGTATTTTCCTTCGCCTTCCGGCAAGTTATATTACCTGTTGCGTGAAGGCCCGGTCTGTTTCCTGATGCTGGATTGCGGTGAAGATAAGCCTGATTCCGATATAGAATACAGCGGGATAGCTGCCTATGACCAGTACCGCGATACGGAAACAAACTGGCTGAAAGAAGCCTTAAAGAGCAGGGAGTTTACGGAATCATTGTTTAAGATTGTGGTCGTTCATATGCCACCCTTTGGTGGGTGGCATGGTGATGATGAAATTGCCAAGAAGTTTGTCCCGGCATTGAACGATGCCGGAATCGATGTCATGCTGTGTGGGCATATGCACGAGTACATCCGCCAGGATCGCAAGGCTGGAATCAATTTCCCGGTGATTGTGAACTCAAACAAGACCATCTTAAAGGCCGTGTATAATAGCCGTGTTTTGGATATGAAAATCCTTAATGAAAAAGGAGAACCTATTGATTCCATGAAGATAATGAAGAATTAGTAATTCGTAGTTAACCAGGGTTGAAGCCTTCGATATGCAACATTAACTTATTAAATCTATCGACTTATGGAAAAAATCAGAAAGATACTGTCTCTGCTATTACTGGGCGCTATTTTTTGCCCAGGGGAGCTCCAGTCACAGACCCCCAGCCAGGTCGATATAACGAAAGAGCGTGCCGATGAGATGCTTGCCCGGTTTCCAACGAGAGATCCGTGGGTGGTAAAGCCCGACGGAAGTTCGCTTGCCTGGGGGGAGTCGTCCACCCTGGGGACGCTGGTTGACCTGTACGAGGCCACCGATGACGTGAAGTACCTGAAGGAGGTTGCCAAAAGGGGAGACCGCCTTCTTACTCACCGGGATGACCGGAGAGGTGTCGTGGATTGTTCAGGGAAAAGCCGACCTGCCTGGAGCATGGGGTTGTATTACGTAGTGGCGGAAGGGGAGTTGCCGGATCATTCCGGTAAACCGGTGATCGAAATACAATCCACTCCTTCCTCTTACAATAACCAGACGAAAGTGGAGGTGATTGCCGCCGGAAAGGAGCGGTTTACCATTAAGGCAAGCAACAGCTTTTACAAGCGGGACGAGACCTTTTCCGATCTCAGCCTTAACCCCGGGGATGAGCGGTATGCAGAAAAGATCGTCAATGATCCGATGTCCCCTTATTCTGCAAGGTCGGGAAGCTATACCGAAAAGTCCAATCTTATTCGGGTAAAGGTCACAGGTACCGCGCTTCCTGTGGCTCAGACGATTACCCTGAAACCTGTTCCTTTGGCCTACATGGGTTACATCGGTATTATTTACGATCCGATGCTGCGGTTTGCCGAGCTTGTGAAGGCTGATCCAAAATTGAAGAAGCTATTGCCGACAGCGGAGCGCTTTATTCAGGCAGCAGAAGAATCCTATGCCGATGCGTCCAAACGGCTATGGCGCAACGGGCCGAACAAGGATGAAGGTTATTATCTGACCTGTGAAAAGGGAGAAACCTTTCCAGCTGATAATGTAGGAGCCCCTTTTAATTTTCAGGGGAAACATGTGTGCGCTGAGCTGGCTTTGTACCGGCTGACCGGGAAAAAGGAGTATCTCGAGAGGTCGGAGAAGATGTGCAATTTATTGAAGAACCGACTGGATTACAACAAGGAATCGGATCTTTACGTGTGGCATTACTGGTACGAACCGATGACCACCAAAGGATGGACCCCGGAGGATAACCTTTCGGCGAACGTGCGGTACTTTAAGCCGGCCCCTTACATTGAGGATATCTCACACGGGACGCTTGATATTGCCATGATCGTGGCGGCCAACCGGGCAAGAATTGTTTTCAGCGATACTGATGTCCGGCGGTTTGCCAATACACTGCTGGTCAATGTGCTTTCGCCCGACCGGACCAGCGTAAGACGGACCGTGGATGGAAAGAGCGATTACCCCGATTATTTTGGGGCCCTTTCCGGATGGCTGGAATTATCGGGTACCAATCCGGAAGTTTATAAGGCTATCCGTCAGGCGTATATTTCCCATGGAAAAGAGAGCGCGGGTTTTTGTGCGAAGCTGCTCAAGTGGGAGAGGAAAGTTAAATGAAGGTTTTAGGCTATCGTCAGGAGCCCTTCAAGGGTTGGGAACCGCTTGAAGGACTTGGGATAGGGATAGATGCGAGAGCCCTTCAAGGGTTAGGAACCGCTTGAAGGACTTGGGATAGGGATAGATGCGAGAGCCCTTCAAGGGTTGGAAACTGCTTGAAGGACTTGGGATAGGGATAGATGCGAGAGCCCTTCAAGGGTTGGGAACCGCTTGAAGGACTTGGGATAGGGATAGATGCGAGAGCCCTTCAAGGGTTAAAACCACTTGAAGGGCATGAAGCGCTTATCGCGTCAAAGGACTGTCACCGCCCCGGCAAACATGCTGTTGGATACATCAATACCATCCTGGCCGGTAAAGGCGATATAGCATTGTACCAGGTCGCCTGAAAAGGAATCAGGGACGGTAATGGTTTGAGTGCCATCTGCACGCTCGGCAAGCTCGATGATCGCAACAGATTGATGCTTCGCCGGATTATAGGCCAACAGAAGGGTCTTATCGGTACTTAAGCCTTTAATTTCGCCAGTGTTATCGTCCCAGGTAAAGGCAATAGTTCCGGCGACAGTTGAGGCAGCAGCCTGATTGAGGGCCGGGGCCACTTCACCACGGGAGACCAACGCGTTGGGGTAATCTATTGTGAAGTTTGGATAGGTACCCAGGATAGCGTGTTCAATGTTCCAAGAGAAGGCGGCATTAGCCGGGGTCATTTGGACCGCATAGTTTTTGAAACCAATTTTCAGAAACTGACGGATGGGGTTGATGAAGCCGATGGTAACTGAGAATTTCTGACGCTGGGTGAGTTGTTTCAGGGTTTGGGGATTTGCTACTGAGCCAGGAAGAACCCTCAGGTAATTAATACCCTTCCATTTACCGCCAGCAATCTGGCCTAATTTTCCACTTACTACCCCAATTGGGGATTCTTTTACAATTGCCATAGTTTTAAGTGTTTTGATGAATAAAATAATTAATTTCTTCTTTCCTGTTTCCAGCAGAGCCCCCGCCGGGGATGAAACCACCGGCGGGACTGAGGAGCGTTTCAGAATTGATTTAAATTTACCATGCCTTTTATGGGAATGTTCAATTTTGGTTTGAGATTCCGGTAGTTTCTGCTAATTTCCGGATAGGGGAGCAGACTATGGGTTATAGACTGCAGGATACAGGAATTTGGCTATCGAGTAAAGCATGAGTAAAGCATGAGTAAACGATGAGTAAACGGAGGTGCGAATTTAAACCCTTGAAGGGGTTGGAAACCCTTCAAGGGTTGTTTTCTTAGTTAAATTTCACTACTTTAAAGGAAACATTTATTAAATCATGCAACAAATTGAGCCGCTTCTCCCCGGTAAATTTTATCACATCTACAACAGGGGCATCAATAGCTGTAATGTTTTTACCGAGACTACAAACTTCGAGTACTTCCTTAATTTATACGACAAATATATCTCCACGGTGGCCGACACTTTCGCCTGGGTATTGATGAAGAATCATTTTCATTTTCTGGTGAGGATAAAAGAGAAGGAAGAAGTCCAGCGGGGAGCGGTAACCCAAACCCTTTCGGGGTTGGAAACCACCGAAAGGGTTAAATTCTCCCCTTCGCATCAGTTCTCACACCTTTTCAATGCTTATGCCCAAGCTTTTAATAAACGCAATAACCGCACGGGCAGCCTTTTTGAACATCCCTTCAAACGAAAGCTTATTGAGGATATTGACTATTTCAAAACAGTTGTCCTTTATATTCATAACAATCCGGTTCACCACGGAGTCAGACAACACGCGATGGATTATCCATGGTCATCCTATCTGACCTGCATATCGGTTATGCCCACGCATTTGCAACGTGATGAAGTGATTGGATGGTTCAATAACCGGGCTGATTTTGAAGCTGCACATAATAATCAGGGGGATATTATTGATCTGGAGAAATGGCTGGAATTATAAACTATCCGGGCCGCCGGTGCCCTAACCCTTGAAGGGGTTGAAAACCCTTCAAGGGATAGGGCGGCAATATTTACCGCAGTTTGGATAAAATCAGCTGGCCTCTGCGTTCTTTATCTGCTTCATCAAATTCATTTTCTCCAAAACCATAAAAGTTGTTAAGGTGAAAATTCATCGTTTCATCTAATAAAACATAAGCCAAAAATACCAGGTTTCTATAGACTTTAAAGTATTTGTAACAGGTATAGTCTTTGCCTTCAATATTTTCTATCAAGCACCATACTTCAGAAGGGTCAGCAAGACAATCTTCCAAAGCCGGACGTATAGACCGTCTCTTTTCACTTCGCATTAGGCCAAGGTAATCCTCGTGTTGAATAGTTACCTTTCTTTTCAGATAATCCGTAAAGATCAAATTTTCGCCGTCACTCTGTACATATACCGGCATGTCAATTCTTATTTAGTTCAACACAGTTCTTAACCCTTAACCCTTGAAGGGATTTGAAACCCTTCAAGGGTAGGGTGGGGTGGTCACAATCAAATTATATCAATCTTATGATTCTTCGTTGTAGTATATCTTGTAAAACTTTCTTCCTTTTTCATCGACCCCCTGCTCAATTAAATCCCTGTTTCCGTGGACATAGATATGGAAGTTCTTATCCAGTTTAATAATACTTTTAATTGAACGGGCTTGTTTTTTTACCGCTGATTCCGAAATAATAAACTTATCGGAGAGGTCAATTTCCCGTTCCTTTTGAAAATCCTTTTTATAATTATTGAAGCTATCAATCAAATCCGGTTCCTCAATCACTTCATTGACAAATTCACCCATATCAAAGCTCTCCTTTTCTTTAAAGAATTGAACTGATTTATTGAGTAAATCCACCTGGTCCGCTTTGGAAACTTCAAACTGCTGGGGAAGCTCTTTTGTGACAAAGTTTTTGCAAAGAGAAAGAATATTCTGCGTGTTGTAATATTCATCCTTCCTTGGCCGCACATGCAGAAAATCATCAATCCAGTACTGAGCTTCCGCGCCTTTGTTGGTATTATCAACCACCGCAACGACATAGCCGTTATCTTTTTCAATATTGAATATCAAGCATCCCTTATCCAGCTTATTAATATTCACACCTTTTTCACTTTCTATCTCAAATCCGTCACCAGATGGATACACCTTCAGGAATGTATCCTTGTTTTCTGATTTAAATAATCCAACGGCATCAGTGGTAATGCCATCGATGATACAATCTTTGAAATAAACTGTATAAAACTCGCCCCCTTTTATCTTTGGGTGAATGCTTTGCTCGTATAGGTGTTTGGCAAGGTTGACTGACTGTTCAAATAGGCTATCAGGATTATCGAAGATCTTACTTACATACACAAATATCTCATTAAGAAGGAGATCACTCTCATGATAAAGATTAAAATATTCATTGGATTTAAAAGATGCGATAAAATATCTTACTAATAAACTGTTAATGAATTCATTGGTGTTGAGTGCTGATTTTGCGAACTTAATTTTTTCATCGTTTATCTTATTGCCGACGTAGTGTAAAATGACACCTCGGATTGCTGAATTTTCACAATATATCATTTGTCTTCTTTAATTAAGGAATAAAAAATATGGATAAAACACACAGTATCAATTATAAGCCAGGTCGCACCCCCAGCAAACAAAGCAATCAGAACTTGCTGTATCAGGAGATAATTGCCTGCTGTTAAATTAAATATGTTATTCAATAATTCAAATTTTACAAATCCAAATCCATAGGATGAAATGGATAAATAAAAGGAGACAATCACTATTCTTTTATTGTAAACTACGAACCTCCTAAATAAATTCTTTCTGCTTTTCATCCATGTAATTGCTTCGCTATTACCTTGTAAAATAATACTCAAAAAGGTTAGCAAAAAACCGAAGGCACACATTCCTATTGTAGGAAAGGCTTTAATAAAATCAATCCAATTAGCGGTAATTGGTTTGAGCCAATAAATGAAAATTGAAACAATTAACCCGGCAATGATACCGCCATATAATTCTTTCCAATAGGAAAGTGTCTTTCCTAATACTTTCATATTAACCAACCAATTGTCTCAATTCCGGTAATATTCTTCTGTAAACCGATTCAATCCCGGTTTTCCTTTCATATTCCTGTACATCAGATTGGATTAAAATATCTTCAATTTTAAAATATTCATTAAAAGTATCAGCTAAAATATTGATGTGCTTAACACTTTTTGAATCTTCAACATCGGAAGCGTATCCATCAATTCTTAAGGTTTGAATATTTGATCTAAAACCTTTATCCGCGATATTCAATTTAACAGCATCAATTAAACCAACAGTCATTGATCTGCTTAATCCTAAAGGATTTAATTTTTTTGTTAATGCTAATTCCTCTATTTTCAATGAATCTGCATTGCTTGCTCTACCTACTTCAATTTGATGTCTAATAATGCTATTTTGCATTGAATCATTTTCTTCCTCAAAGCAATGAATCAGTTCAACAGGATTATATAATTCGATTAATATCTTTTTATAATAGTCCATTGTAAGCATCCTATTGTATTCATTTGCCCTGATAATGGCTGGAAAATTAATTTCAAAACGTATATCATCATCTTCTGAATTCCAAACAGTATAAATGAATTCTTTAAATTGTTTTAAAAAACATCCATTTCGGTTTATTTCATAGAGTAGAACATTTCTGGAATTATCATACAAGAAAATATTTGCAAAAGCAAGTCCATGGGTCGCTGGATTAATTGCTATAGGAGAGAAAATTTTCTTAACCTTATCCCTCATAGGAGGAATGTCTTTATCTTGTGTCGTAACTATGATGCCAATAATGCAATCTGTTAAATTTGTGTCAAGAAGTGAAAGTTCAAATTTCTTCCCTTGATAACGATATTCCTTGTTATCCAGCATACCAAGAATATCTGAGAATGACGGACTACCTGATGCTCCTTCAATCAGTGAAATGCTTGTCGACACTACATCAATTTGTCTCTTTTTTTTTGACATTTTAGTTTGTTTTAGTTGTTGAATATTTGATTTATGGGGAACCCTTGAAGGGTTTTCAACCACTTCAAGGGTTAAATTCCGGCAGGCCGCGCACGATCTCCATTGTTTGGAGGCTGACGTTGATGATGCTTAGGAGCAGATCAAGGATGTAGCGTGGGTTTCCGGTTTCGGTGGCCCAGTCGTTGGGATCGTTACGGATGCCGCTCTCTTTATGGGTGGTGATCTGGTAACGCTCCATGATCCATTCGATGGCGCTCTTGCCGTTGACCACGTATTCGTAAGCTTCGGCAGGGATGTTGTGGATGGTGATGTGGCTGTTATAAATGATCGTATCCTTTTGATCCTTTGACTTGAAACGCATCTTCTCAACGCGGTAATATTCTGTTTTCAAACCTACCAGGTTATTAGAAACCTGGCAGTTTTTATAGGGTGGAACCTTTTCGTAGTTGATATGCAGATCGGCCAGTTTGCGCCCTGCACGGCTGTATCCCCAGAATTCCCGGACATCCTCGACCAAAGGGATGCGCGGCAACATTTTTTTCAGATCATTGGCAAATTGCTGGCGGTAATTCGGATTATGCAGAAATCCGTACACGTAATAGAAAATATCCTCTTTGCCCACCATATTTCTGTAAGCCTTACGGGCTTGCGTCAGGATAAAATCTGAGATACCATCCCTTCGGATAAATTCTTCACCATCTGAGGTATCGAATAATGTTTTCTGCTGCTGTTCTCTTGCTTCGTAATAATAGAGTGGAAAGCATTGAGCCTTTTCTAAAATGTCAAGGTTTGATATGCAGTCCGATATTAATGATGTAAATTCCTTATTTGATCCTACCCCTGTAATGCAAATGACCTTATTATTCAATGATGGGTTAGGGAAAAATTTTGAATTTAATCCAGGACGTTCATTAAATTCTTTGTGAAAATAAAGGTGTTGTTTAAAGAAAGGTCTATAGCATCCTTGGATAATCTTATCTTTGGAATATTCAAGTACTTGATCTTTAATAAGATCATTTTTTAAATTAACTGTCCAACTTACTTTCTTTGGGTCTGTTTCAATAAATTCATCCACTTTTAAATCTGGATCTTTTTGTTTAGCTTCAAAATATGCCTTTCGTTGTTCGTTGTAAAAGGAAATCATTCTAAGCATATTTTTCTCTATTTCTTTCTTTGAAAAACCATATACCCATGCATCACGATTAGTTGAAACGCCTAACGAATAAGTATTAAAATAAGAAAGCGTTTTTACATCAAATTTCTTTTCCGGCTCAACAGGGATAAATGTATTGAATGCATCATTTCGGTGATTCAGCCAATCTCCATGTTCATTTGGCTGAAGTGCGGTCCATTCCATTTTACCATTGCCCACTGAACCAAATTTCTCTATAATATTTAGTTTTTCCTCACGTGAGAGATAGTCACCAATGTCATGGTAGTAAATGTGCGCTGAAGAATTTTTTTCCGGTTTTTTGACCAGTAATGTGATCGCGATTGGGGTGCGTGAACCGGAACCAAATATCTTACCTCCCTCTTTGCGCGATAACTCACCGCTTGTTCGTTGATTCCCGCGTAAATTGAAAACATAAATTGCTGAAAACTCTTTTTGCAAACACTTCCGAAACCCGTCGGTACTATTTCCATCGAGCCATGCTCCATTAGACACAAAAGCAATGATGCCCCCGTGTTTTTTATCTAAACTGTCGGATGACCAGCGGAAAGCCTTGATGTATGCATCATACAAGGATTTATTGAGTCCCGCGGTAGATGCTTTGGCGTAGGTATTAGCGATTTTAGCATCCAGTTCCGGGTAGCTTTGATTTTGAGCGTTGTCATTCGCTGATTTCTGCCCGATCGAATAGGGAGGATTCCCCATGATCACCCTTAGCGGGGCTTTCTTCTGTTGCTGTACCCGTTGGCTGTTTTGGGAGAACATTTCGGAAAACAGCTTTTCGCCATCTTCGGTTTCGCCTAATTGGAACGTATCGGTAAGGCAGATACCGTCGAAGGGTATGTATTTTTCTTTACCTATGCCGTCGTCAGGGTCGGGCGTTTGGTCGTGAAAGGCGTTTTCGATATTAACGGCAGCAATGTAATAAGCCAGCAGCACGATTTCGTTGGCGTGTAATTCGTGCCTGTATTTTCTTTCCAGATCTTCATCTTTAATTAACCCGCTTTGGAGCAGTCGTGTGATAAAAGTGCCCGTCCCGGTAAAAGGGTCAAGAATATGGATATTCTCATCTGAAAGGGAACGCCCGAACTCTTTTTGCAGGATGTATTCCACCGAATGGATGATGAAATCGACCACCTCCACCGGGGTATACACGATCCCCAGCTTTTCAACCATCTTCGGGAAAGCGGTCTTGAAAAATTTATCGTATAGCTCGATGATGATCCGTTGTTTTCCCTCCGCGTTATCAATCCCGGCAGCGCGCATTCTCACCGATTCATAGAATTTCTGTAAAGTCTCAGTGTCCTTCTCAACGGATTCTGCTTCCAACAAGTCGAGCATCGTTTGCATCGACACCGAAATGGGGTTGTTCCTTACAAAGGAATAGCCCTCGAACAAAGCTTCAAACACCGGCTTGGTAATGATATGCTGTGACAGCATCTCCACCGCTTCCTGTTCCGTGATACCTGGATTGATGTTTTTCTGCAAACCTCCGATAAAATTGGCAAATGCCTTTTGATGGCTGTCCTCTTCCCTGATCAGCCGCTTGATCCGTTCGATCTGCCTTTCAGCAATTTCGGCTACGCTCTTTGCCCATTGCTCCCAGTAACGGCGGTCGCCTACCTTTTGAACCATCCGGGCAAATACCACGTTTTGCAATTGCTCAAACTGCAATGCCAACTGGTTATTCAAATCCGAAGCTTTCGCGTAACCTGCCTCCGGCTCAGCGGCAACCGCTGATCCGTCCCCGAACGAATATTCAGGCCGTCCCACCAGTATTTGTTTTGGACGACTCTTGTTCAGCTCTATCTTATTTACCGTTGCATTAAAACGGTCATCATGGGCACGAAGGGCGTTCAATACCGTCCATACTACCTTATAGCGTTCGTTATCGTTTAAGGCCTTGTCGGCAGGCACATCTGACGGAACCACAACAGGAATAATGATATAACCGTATTTTTTCCCGGGTGATTTACGCATCACGCGTCCCACGGATTGAACCACATCCACCTGCGAATTGCGTGCCGAAAGAAACAACACGGCATCAAGTGTCGGAACATCCACCCCCTCGCTCAAACACCTCACATTGGCCAAAATACGGCACTCGTTTTCCGTTTCACCGTTTTCTTTCAGCCAGCAAAGCAGTTCATCCCGTTCAGGCGAGGTCATCGTGCCGTCAATATGCCTTGAAACCACCGATACCATCTGCTCCTTTTTTACTTCAGGCAACGAATTGAGATAAGCCAAGGTAGCGCTATTAAAAGTCGTGGTGATCTTCTTTGATACCTTGATATTCTGGCAAAAGGCAACTGCCCTGCGCATGGGTTCGGGATCGGTTGCTTTGAGGATTCCCTCATCCCCCAGTATCTGTTTTGATAAAGCATTGATACAGCCAATCAGTTTGGAAGCATCGTCGCTGTTGATTTCGTTATCCTCGCTGGCAATCATCTTCTGGACTGCAGGGGGCACATCCTTATCGCTCAGGGTAAGGATCAGTACTTTGTAATCGGTCAGCAGATCGTGTTCAACAGCCTCCCCAAAACCGATCCGGTAAATTTCCTCCCCGTAAAGAGAAAGATCGTCCATTGAACAAAGTACGGCATCGGCCTGCGCGGCTCTACCTTTGGCCTCATCGCTGTAAATCCTCGGGGTGGCGGTCATGTACAGTCGCTTCCGGGCACTGATAAAATTGTTGTCATGAACCTTAACAAAGGCGGATTCATCATCATTGCTCAGCGTTACGCCGGTCGTGCGGTGCGCTTCATCACAAATAATCAGATCAAACACGCCGTGCCCCTCATCGGTTTTAAGCAACTCTTTCTGTGTATTGGCAATGACTTCAATCGACTGGTAAGTTGAGAAAACAACGGTCAATCCATTACTGCCCTTTTCCCTGAACTGCTTTAATTGGGTAAGGATCTTGTTCACATCCGTGGAAGCAGGCAGCGCAAGATCAATCACGCTGAAATTGTCCGTATCTTCATTCTTTGACTTCTTGCGGGAAATTTGCGAATCGGAACAAATGCAGATGGCATTGATCGGCTCTTTTGCATCTGCCATCCACTCCCTCAGCGTTTGCCCCAATAGCGAAATGGAAGGAACCAGGAAAAGGATCAACCCCGTGCCATTGGTTTCATGCTCAGCAATACGCAGGGAAGTAAAAGTTTTTCCTGTGCCGCAGGCCATGATCAGTTTTCCCCTGTCGCTGATTTTAAAATGTTCATGTGCTTTCTCCAAGGCCCTTTTCTGATGTGCCTTGATTTGCTTCTTGGTTATTCGCGATAACTCACCCGTGATTCCTTGCTCCAGTTTCTGCCAATCTACGGGCGCTTGTTGCAACTCGGACAGATTAAGCCGGGTAACCGGGGGATTCTGGTTACGAATAGCCTCTGTAGCATTCGACCCCCAGTGATTGGTTGTCGAAATCCAAAGACGTTGAGTAAAACCAGTTGTCTTGAGATTCTCTCCCAAGAACTCCCTGCCTGATGTGGCAAGAAAGGAATCCACCGCTGGTTTATCAATATAGCTGCCTTCCTGGAAACATTTGCACTGAATGGCCCAGTAATCACCTTCATGGGTAAGGGCAACGAGGTCAATTCCGGTATCCTGTCCTCCAAAGTCTTTTCGTCCCGGAAATTCATTCCAAAGCCATACGTTTTTAAACCGGTAGGCATATTTAGGATCCGTCTGCAGATAAGCCTGCATCAGCCGTTCAAACTTATCGCCCTTGTCACGTTCTGAAAAAGCGGATTTCCTGAATTTAGTTAGTATGGTATTAAATGTCATGCTAAAGTTTGGTTGAAATTACTGTCATCTTCCAGTTCTGTACCCAAAAAAAACCGAATGACGAATTTAAACAAAATATCCAAAGAACGACAAATCAATAAAATTAATATGTCAGAATTGTTGGTTTCGCCACGCCGGTGGTTGCAAACTCTGGCGGTGGCTCCGCTATATGACCCGGTGACTTTTAAGTTATCTATCTTGTCCTACACCCGAATTCTTTCATTCCTTCATCTCTCCATTCGTTCACTAATTTTCCAAATTTTATGGCACGCTTTTTGGTTTGGTTTGTTTAACTAAACACAAAATATAAATAATATGAAAAGAATCAACCGGAATGAAACAATAGAATCATGGTAGCAGGAAACCCCCAGATAAAGATTTGTTTACATTATTCTAAAATATTTTACTAAAACTTAATTCCTTTGATAATGTTGAGGCTGTTTAATAATATAAATTCTTCAGTAATGTGAAACTATAGAATGAAAAACGAAGGTATGCCGGAATTCTTTCATTCTTATATTCCTTCATTGTTTAATTCTTTCTTAATACTAACGCGCCATGCATGAATTCATTGTTGCTTTAAACAAGCTAAAAGATCAGATAAGGGATCTGACTTCCAAGATTGAATTCCTGTCCAAGTCGCCCTCCCAGCAATTGACCAGGAAATACCTCGACACTGAAGCTGCCTGTACTATCCTCCACGTGTCCGACCGGACACTTTACAAAATGAGAATTCGTGGCGAATTGCCCTTCATCAGGATACACCGTAAAATTATTTATCAGGCCTCTGACATTCACCAATACATGGAAAAGTTAACGGTTAATGGTAAGTGGTAAGTAAACCGGGGCTGTACAGAGACGACCCTCGATGATCACCTTTTTTCCTTTATTCCATAGAGATAAGAGAATACGGAAATAAGAGAATAAGGAATGGAAGACGAGACTTCCGGACTATTAAAAGAATATGAGCACATTTCTTCGTTTGAGAAAGAAGAAACCGCCGCCGGGGTTGAGAACAGGCGGCGGGGTTATGGGATGAAACCACCGCCGGGGTTGAGAACAGGCGACGGGATTATGGAATGAAACCAATGGCAGGGTTGAGAAAAGGCGGCGGGGTTATAGAATGAAACCACCGCCGGGGTTGAGAACAGGCGGCGGGGTTAAGGAATGAAACCACCGCCGGGGTTGAGAACAGGCGGCGGGGTTATGGAATAAAACCACCGCCGGGGTTGAAAACAGGCGGCGGGGTTATGGAATGAAACCACCGCCGGGGTTGAGAACCACCGGCGGGGTTATGGGGTTACCGTCTCCATAGTTTGTGAGAGGTGATCCTGAAGCCTGCGCCTTCTTCGAAATCATAGAGATAGCCTTTATCGTAGCATTTGGGAAGGGTGAAGGTGCGGACTTCCATGGTGCCTCCCACGAAGTCGCGGACAAAGGTTATGGGGCCACAGTAGATCCGGGTCAGGTTGCCCTGGCGCTCGATGCTTCTTATGGTGTAGGTGGCGTCACGTGCCTGATCGGTATCGATGATGATCTGTTCGCCGATGAGGCTGCCGTCAAGAGGCAGCTTCGTATCTACCAACAGCCAGCCTCCTCCCGACAATTCTCTATTCATTTTCACCACCTTCCCGGTGATGGTCCCTTCTGATTTCAGATTCATTTTACCATACTTAAGGTCATTGCCATTTATCAGGATTCCTTTTAGGGCTTTGTTATTTTTCTCCTTTACATAGCCCAGGGTTCCGTTCATTGAAATACCATTGGCCAGACGGATTACTTTCTGAGAATCTGAATTGTAGAGAATGTAATCAAAGGTACCGTCCGCCAGTTCAACCTGGATGGTGACTTCATTTGAGTTATGAGTTATGAGAGATGAGTTATGAGTAATTGATGATTCATCAAGCCTTTTTACTGATTTTATAAATGGAGTATGCTTATAAGGTTCAAGTACGGAAACAAAGGTACTGCTAAGGTCAGTGGCCGCGCGGTGAATCAGAACATAACCGAGCTTATGGGGATTGCCGGGCTTGTTTTGAGGGGGATCACCATCGGCAAGGGCAACATCCTGAGATGGAGTTAATGCATACATGCGCAGGTGAATATCATCACTCTCCGTCAACCCACGATAACCTGCCTGGGCTTTCCAATCAAGCATGAATTGGGCGGGAGGGTTTTGGTCCCTTTGGACATTGTAGAGGTGGGCGTACCCAACAGGGAAGTCCTTTGACCAGACGCCTTTGGGAATCTGTTCCCCGGCATAGGTTCCCGTTTTCTGAGATACGAGCGTTAATCCGCTGTTGGTAATCATCCCGGGAGGCCCATGAAAACCGTAGACATGATCGTATCCCCCCACTACACGGAAGATATCCACCACGTAGGAATTGTCGGCAATACTGTTGTCCTTGCCTCCCCCAACCAGGAGCATGGTACGGCCGTAGACTTTTACATCCGGATAGGCCTGTTGACCATTCAATTCGAAGGCTCCAAAACCCTTGAGCTGTTTATAGAGAACGGTATGACCGCCAATGACTTCTTTCTGGGGTTTCTTGTTGACAAACACCAGGTTGTGGGAAAGGGTGCTGCCGGTCCATTCGCCATTGCTGGGAATCGAGCTGGCAAACTCAGGATAACCATGATCGGGGGCTAACCAGTGTCCAAATGCCAGGATATCGAAGTTTAAAAGATCGGGATGGGCGTGCATTTTTGTCCTGCCGAAATTATCGGCGATGGCAATTCCTGTTTTGCCTGTGCCTACTTCAAGAGTTGCAAGACCAAACCCATTCATCAGGTAACCGCCTTCGGGACGGGGACCCGCCTTTTTGCCAATCTTTTTGATCTCCCTGGCGATGGCTTCAGGATCACGGGCAAAGATATCATGATCAAGCCCCTTGACAGTGTTGCCGTTGGCACGATATGCCGCCATGGCAATATCAGGATTATGGGAATAATAGAAACCATTGGCCATGAATCCGGGATTCGCATTGAACCCCAACAATCCTGTAGAACCGGAATCACCCATATTGGGCGTAGAAATACCCAGCACGGCCATGCGGTAGGCAACGGTATATGCCTGCGCGAATTGTGGAAAATCGCGGAAAATATTATGCTTGTTGTAAACGGTGGTATCCTCGAGAAGGCGCGCCATACGGTTTATCAGGCTGCCCCATATTGTGGCATAACCGGGAGCGCCTTCGTCAGAGGTACCGTCCCTGTCAAAGCGGCTGATCATCAGCCCCGGGATAGCCCCGCCATCTGGGAGAAAGAGCCAGTCGAGCCATTGGGTGGTTTCAGGATTCGTATTGAGGGCCATGGCGCACATTGCAACGGATAGCTGATGCATTCCCTGGTTACCGCGGATGTGACGGGATAATACGCCTTTAAGGGCTGTACGTAAAATCCCGTTGTCGACGTTTTGAATAAATAATTCCCGCGTACCTTTGGGATTGGGCAGCTTGTATTGTTTAGATTTTTTCAGTAAAAACGCGAAGAGTGCAGGGTCATCTACAGTTCCACTCTGGATCTTGTCATAAGCATCGGCAAAATGCTGAACATTTCCTGTTTCCTCTATCGAACCGGCTATTTTACCCATGTTGCTGCCGCCGTCAGAGTGATACCACCCGAGATCAGCGTAAGGTTTCCAGTCCATATCGGGATAGACATCGGCGATACGGTCGAGAAGGATGGCCGCTTTGTGGGCATAACGTTTATCGCCGGTATAGAGGTATCCGTCAGCCAAAACTCCTAATCCGTTCATCAGATATTCCCAATATTTCCAGGTATAATACCCGATGTACCTGTGAATATGCCCATTTTGATCAATGTATCCGTAACCATCATCAACGCCGTATTTATGCAAAGGATCATTAGGATCCGGATGGGCAGTATTGAACAATAAGCTCTTGTCACCCTTGGCCGGATTGAAAAGGCCCTTCTCATCAATGGCGCTCTTGTAATATTTCCCAAAATCATTGGTGGGGAAGACAGCCCCGCAGGAAGGGCAGGTGAGTTTCCAGGGTTCCTTTTCGATGTCAGGATTATAAGGGTAATTCCCGTATTTGGTGATCTTTTTGCCACAGACCAGGCATCCGATAACCTGGGATTCGGGAGTCTTACGATCGAATGTAACATCAATCGTCCGGGGCAAGGCCTGGCCGGGAACCATGCTCCAAAGTTCTTCATCACTTTTGGCCAGCCATTTTTTTGCCCTCGCGACGGCCATATCCTGCTTTTTCTTTGCCCAACTGTATTTGGCGCAATTATTCCGGAGATTGGCAATCCGTTCTGCTGTATAGTATCCGCCATAAGTTCGGAAATATCCCGTATTTTCAGCCGAACAAAAAGAAATTACCAATCCAAACACAAGACAGGTTAGCAAAGTTCGGGTTTTCATATTATTTCTATTTAGGCTAATTATTTATTACGAATTACGAATTACGAATTACGAATCAATGTCGTTTAGTTAAGGGGAAGTATCCATTGCCATCAGCTTTAGCTGACGGAGAAAGTTTGAATCATTAATGGCTTTAGCCTCATTGATTTTTTAAAAATGTGGCTAAAGCCTATTTAATCAACATATTCATCCGTCAGCTGAAGCTGACGGCAATGGAAGGGCATCAAAAATATTTTCAGATCATTCAGACAAGAGAAAAATCTTGATTCCCTTAACTAAACGGCATTGAATCTCAATTAGGAAAGCAAACGGATATTCATATAAAATTATGGATCTTCACAGAAATGCGTACCAGTTTTATATTGCCGGTGAACAAGGTGCGTCTTAATACCTTATTCACCTTGGGGATCCCCTCAGTATCAAGTGTGATGCAGTTCCTGAGAGAATAACAGAATTTTCAATGCCATCCTACCGCATGAGCGGTTATGGTATTGTAGAAAATACAATTACCACATGATCTGAAAGGGTTTTCTCTTTTTGCGCCAACGGCGCAAAACTTAAACTCCGCCTGATAATCCAATTATGACATTTTTCTGCCATACTATTACAGCTACGCGGTAAGCTACATAAGAGTCCCGCAAAATTAGAAAATTCAGTGCCGCGGAAATAACAAATGGACATGTTACATATAAGTGAGATTTGATTCGGTTTGTTGTGGAAAATAATCCTTATTCCCTTAGTAGCAATGAAATTCTCCTCATCCTTTCCTTATTCCCTTATTAATAAGCGAATAAGGGAAACAAAGGGCTAAATCCAAGGCTACTCGTATGTTTGTGAACTTTTAATGAAGTACAAAAATAAAGTAGATTTAAACTTATTAACGGGAAAGAAAGCATGGGAATAGCAAGTGCTACTTGGTAACATTATTTTGTATACCGTCCCTTAGATT